>OGZS01000210.1_pt1 | contig 44052 bp, 62 predicted proteins | sample 1576901 | NCBI WGS metagenome assembly OGZS01 (sample SAMEA3541563, study PRJEB24748) | human gut metagenome | biome: human gut; feature: human-associated habitat; material: faeces | place: China | collected 2012 | reverse complement strand
TAATCCCGTTGGTGGATTAAGTAAAAGCGGGAGCCGATGGGCTCCCGTTTTTTTTGGAGTGTGCGGAGGCTTCCCCAAAACTTCCCCAAAATTCTTCCCCAAAACTGATTGAAGATCATACTGCTTTTTTACCAACAACGATCCACTCTTTACCGCGATCATCATTGTATCTGTCAGTCATTTTCATTGTTTTGTGGCCCAATAGTTTCTGGGTGTCTATCCCTTGCTCACGATACAAGCGCTCGGAAAGAGATCTCTGTTCATGGAAAGTCGGTGCTGTTCCCTCTTCCCATGTAAGACCGCTTTTATCCCGTGCTTTCTTGAACGTTGAAGTAAATGTTTTGGCTGACACTTGGTCACCACGACTAGCCTGTGAGGTGCTATGGCGAAAATGAACAAGGTATTTACTCACCACAGCATCTCTACATTTTGAAATAACATCACTCAGAGTAATATTTAACGCTTCATTTCTGAGAGAAAGGGGAATGGCTAAACGAGTTCCTGTTTTCTCCTGCTCAATATGCAGCATATCATCCCATACATCCGAAAACCTCATATTGCAAATATCTCCAAGGCGTTGCCCTGTTACAATGGCAAGCAACATTCCACATTGCAAATAAGGTTGTTGTTGTTCGGCAGATGTATAAATAGCCTCCCATTCCTCCAGAGATAGCCTTTGTCTGCTTATCTTATTTCGTGGCTGTTTCGTTGCTTGGGCAGGGTTGTATCCTGGTGGAACGTGACCAGCATGTTGAGCCTCTTTAAAAACATCTATTAGTACCATGCGTACAACTTGAGCCATCCTGTTATGACCCTCTGCCTTAACAGCATCTGTTATTTCGGAAATATCAAGTGCTGTTATATCTTTTAGATATTGCATACCACAATGTTCACGAAAAAGACGGATTGGTTTAGCTTTCTGTCGAAAAGAGTTTGGGCGTAGCTCGTTGTGTTTCAATCTTTCCTCCTGCACCAATTCATATTTGTCGAGCCATGAAGAAACTGTAATATCCGTGCGGTTTCCTTTCATGCGAGCCAGACGCTCGTTAATACCAAGGATCTGCCTGGTGCGCTGCTCTGCAATAATCGTATTTGCTTCACTTGCCACCTGCTTTGCTTCAGCTTCGTCCGTGCCTAGGCTATGAAAACGACCAGAGATAGGGTGTTTGTATTGCCAGTAAACCTTTCCGGTACGTTTATCAAGTTTGCAATATAGGTTTGGAATAGTGATTTTATGGGTACGCGGTCTAGCTGCCATCGCTAATTATCCGTCTCAGTTTTGGGTTAACATGTATTGGAAGTTTAGGTTCAGCAACTACACCTATAAAACGAGCTTCTTTATCAACCATCCAGCGCCGCCCGACTCTCATCGGTGGTGGTGCTATCATCTGGCCTTTAGCGTATTTTTTTAATACTCGCTCGCTAGGGGCTTCACTACCGAATTCATCTTTCGCCCATTCGAGTAAAGAGACCATACGTGACATTTCTTCTCCCGGCTTAACTTCTACGATACGTACAAGATGAGCATCCTCCACGAATGCCGTCATTACATTTTTTACATAGCGCGTGGTCTGCCTCTCCTGTAATTGCTACGTAAGTTTGAACTGGAACCAACACTGGCATAGGAACGGCCAGGACATGGTGGCGAAGTGTTGACACCTCATCGGCCAGTTCCATTAACCGCGAATGTAGGTCTTTTGCCTCTGCCTTATACCAGGCTAAATCATCGCGCATGCGCCGCCAGCGACGACGCTTTAATTTGCTGGTCATATTCCGCCCCACATCTTCCGCAGCGCTCTTGGCCGCTCATGTCGTAGTAGGTAGCACCATCGTGCTTGCAGTCTGTCCATTCAGACAGATCAGATTCGAGTTCCTCGATGCGCTTCTTAGCTTCCAGCAAATCCGAAAGACCCTGTTTAGTAGTGAACATGAGTTGGATGGCCAGCACTTTCCAGGTGACGGGCTGAAGCTGCCCACAACCATTTGGGCATGGCTCCGGTTCGATTTCGACAGTTGTAATTGTGTCTGCTGTAACGCTGATGATGTTTTTCGTCTGAACGAACGAGCACTCAGTGCAGCGCAATATGCCGGGAGCGGCACCAGAAGACTCCAGCTTGGCGTTACGCTGCTGCGCCTTCTCCAGCGCCTCAATGAGTTGATCAGTGTATTGCTCAACTTCAACAGCCAATTGGCGCAATTCATCGTTAGGTGCTTCGATGATTAATCTTGAGAGACGATGCTGATTTGCGTGCTTGGTGACGCCTGTCAGTTCGGTGATATCAATCATGCTGCACTCTCCTTAATCCCACTGCAGAACAGATGCGAAATACGCACCGCGACAAGGCGTATCACGAGGATGATGCCAGCCTGAATAACCTTCCTGCCCACCAATTGGACTTACTTTGTACCAGCACTGGTAATAGCGAGCGCTGGAAGCAAAATCCTCTGCGCCTTCAGCATCAATCACATCTTGGGATACAGACGCTTGGATAATATCTGCTTCGCTATAGTCGCCCCGCATAACCAGAAAACGAGCCTCATCGGAGCAGAGGTAATCAACTGCCCCATCAAATTTACCCTTGCTGGTTGGTTTGGTTACGTTGCTCATCCTGTCCACCATTCAATAAACATGCAGATACCAACGGTTACTACGGCAATCAGCACCCAGCAGATCACATCGAACAAGGCGGTGAACCGACGGAGGGTGTATTTGCTGTAATTGTCAGGATCAATATTCATATCGCCTCCCCAAGCACCCAGCGCAGAGCCTCGGCATATTCGCCGCTGGCATCTTCGAGTGCTTTTGTAATTTCCTTGCGTGATTTGATACGCGGCTTTGCTTCACCAAGAACCTGGCGCTGTCGCCGGGCTTTTTCATGGCCCGTGGTGCCGGCGGTCGCTGTCTCGATCTGCTTGACCTTCTCCCGTTGTTCTTCGGGTTTAAGCGATGCCAACTGACGCGCCTGGGTAACGGTGACCATTCCGGACTCCACTGCATCGCGAACAGCTTGGGTGGCATCCAGCAGTGACAGAGTTGCGCGTACGGTCTGGACACTCACGCCAAACATCAGCGCTAAATCATCCTCATCGTGCCCGCGCTCTAGCGCATCAGCCATTTTCTTTGCTCGGCCTAGCGGCGTATCTGCCTGGCGGATTTCGTTAGCACTTACCATCGCCTGCGCCATGCGAATGGCAGAGCCACGTTTAGGGACCCCGGGAACCAGTAACGGTTCTTTTCCTGCTTTCGACAGCCGCTTGTTAGCTTCCAGTGTATGGCGCACACGCTGGCGACCATCAACTACACAAGACAGCCCTGTCTCCGGGTCTTTCCAGACGATAATCGGCTCAAGAACGCCCTGGTCCATGATGTTCAGCACCATTGCCTCGCTGATAGGCAGGTGGATACGTTCATCGTAAAGCGGGTGCGTTTTGTCGGTAACCAGGTGCAGTTTTTCAGGTTCAAACGCTAATACGTTCGTTTTGCCACTGGCGCCGTATACAAGCTTTGAGTCTTTAGCCATAGTTTTTCACCCCATTAAGGCCTGCTAACACTGCAGCCTGCGCAGTGTTTTGGTCCATTGCTTCGGTAAGGGCGATGAACGTTACATCCAGCCGTGAAGCGATATTGCGCATTAACTCTGCTTTTTCCGGTGGAAGATCGGATGCCGCAGCGTAAGCTGCAGCGACCAATTCTTTAACTTTCATATGTGCCATTAGCGCCGCTCCATCAGCTGGTGGAAGCGGTTCATGAACATCCCGTAGGCCTGGCCTGGGCGAGCCGGATTAATAACGAATTGATCCGTCGGAATAATGCCTTCGAGCATGGGCCAAACAGTGCCGTCGTCGATCTCAAAGTCACGACGTTCGCTGGCCAACATCACCAGGTCGGCATATTTAACGGTCGGGTGCTGCTCATCAGGCAGGCCGAATTTCTGACGTATTGCAGCATCAACCCGAATCTCCATTGCGCGATAGTCAGGTAAAAGGTGCTTAAGCGGAGCCGGAATATCCTGCAGGTAAGCCTCGGCAGCATCGTGGAGAAGTGCCTCAAGTGCGAACTCCTGCGGTACGAGCAGGCTGGATAAAACGCTGTGCAGTCCAACGCTGTAGAACTCTGGCAGGTGGCCGGCAAATCGGCAGATATGCGAGAGGGCGGTTGCAATATCCTCTATCTCGATCGCATCTTGCTGGATATCGAGATAATTAAAGTGTTTGCCTGAAAGGGTTTGAATAAAGCTCATTATTTTCTCCATACGTTACGCCTGCACAGCGCTGTTATTTGGGTGTAGAAATCCCTCGCCATAAGGCGATAAATAAAAGGATTACGCTTCAATAAATCCCCGCAGCAGCGGAGATTTAAGGCTGAGCAATCAGGCTTAGGCTTTGAATGTGCCGATGAAGGCCTCGACCGGCTTACCATCGAACTTACCGATCAACAGGTCGCGGAACTCATTGGCGATCGCTTCTTCCTGGGCTTCCAACTGGACGATACGCAGGACGAATACCGGATCATTACTTTTCAGCAGGCTGTTGCGCAGGCTGAATGCACGTTCTCCGAGTCCTTCATACGGCACACATTTGAACTCGAACGCCACCGGCATCACGTCTTTACTGCTGGCTTCGATATTCTGCATCAGCGACTTTTTGCCACTGAAATCACCATCTTCATGATCGGAGGCATTAGTTTGCTGGATGGTGACGCGGCGAACTGCCTGCGCGGCCTGGGCGATTTTCATCGTGTTACCCTCGGCATCGAATGCAATCAGGTAATCACTCCAGTCTTCCAGCCATTCGGCGATTTGCTTCTGGTTAAGGTGATCCCCGTTGATCGACAGCAGTGCGCGGAATGGGGCTGTTTTCTTCAGCTTGATCGAGGCGACGTTATCAGCGTGCCCGGGATTATCCAGCGTACCGATGTTGAAGATAGAACGCGCCAGCATGTTATCGGCATCAATAAAGCAACGGGCTTTTTCGTCTTCTTTGGCGTAGCCTGAGGAATAACGCACAAAGTCGTCGATGCTTGTGGTTTCCATCGCACCACGGAAACGAAAGCGCTCCGAGGAGAAGCGTTCGAGGCTTTCGATACCCGTGCCAGCTGGGAGGACAGCTGTTGGGCATGCCAGTCGCTGGATATCTTCCATGTAGTAACCGGAAAGCACCAGGTCCTGAACTTGCTTAATTGCGCTGCCATCTAATTGTTGAGACATAAAATTTCCTTAAAGAAAAATGTAGTTAAACTAAAAACGCATCAGTCACGGCCTATGGCGCCGTCCGCAGCTTTGCATCCGGATCCCCACCCAGAGTAAACAGGTTGCCCTGGTCTTCCTGCAGGATGGTCAGCTTGCCGCCGCGGTTAACAAACATCGGCGTTTCTGTCGTGTCTTCTTCAGAAACTTTCCCGCGAGGGGTGGGGGTGATGTACTGCAGTTTGTGTTTGATCATGACTCGCTTTTCTTCGATCGAATTACCCATGCGATCAATGTCGAAAGTCAGTACTACTTTGCCTTTGCTGCCATTGTTCAAAACGCCCAGTGCGGCGGTATTGAGCGCCCCGGCGATCTTGTTGATGAACACGCCAGCATCCAGTTCGCCCAGGAAATCTGGAACATTGGTCATGCGATCATTGCTCATAGCACTACCTCTTTGTTAGGGCGGCTGCCACCGCCGACGGTTTCTCCATACACAACACAGAAGAGCATCTGCGGTTGACGGCCGCCCGGGTGGATTGGGTTATGAGCCCGTCGCCCGGTGATGCTCTTGTGTCTTGTGTAAAAAGGGCGGTACCAGAAACAAAGGGAAACTGGCACCGCCAAAACTTCACACAGCTTTCGTTACAGGTACTACGGGTTACCACGCTGGCTACGTGATGGAGTTGTGACACCAGGTCGCTAATCTGCTTACTTCCCGCCGCTCTGTTTTGGTATTGGCAACCAGATGCTGGTGCTCAGTCGATTTCCGGGTCTTTGCGTCGACCGGCGCTGCAGTACGCTTGTACACGTCACAACGGAGAGAGCACTGGGTTCCGATTCTTCTACGAGCAGCGCTGACTTTCTCGCTTCTTCGTCGGGACGATAACTGTCAGCTTTTGGAGTTACCGCCAATGCTCTCACCTGTTGTGTCCCGGACTCTTCCCGGGCGTCACACCTTTTCGCCGCGCTGGTGGGGCGCACGTCGTGCCTGAAACACTTAGCTTGCACATTCTTCCGGAATTCCTGAGAGCGCATGGATAAAGGTAACTCTCAGGCGGCTAACGCTGCATGTGCCATACAGCGGTTGCGAATATTGCCGTTCACAACTGGAAGCGCACTCCTTCAGTTACAAACCAGTCCCCACGACGGATGAAGATGGAATGCGCTTTCATGTTGTGTGCCTGCTTTTATCCACATCAGGCGAGGTGGATCCTGGTTATTCCCCAACAACAAGGATTCGGGTAATCTGGATATCCCCAACAACAAATGGAGTTTCGATAATGAGCTATGACTACGAAGAGCGGCATATGCCTCCGTTTAAGAGGCCTGAGCCCCCTCCGAAACCTGATGATTCAGACTGAGGTGTGAAATGACCCGCGACGATATGATTTTTGATGTGAACTACTCATTTCATTTAGAGAAACTGTATTTCACTGTTCTTACTAGAATTGACAAAGCAATCACTATGCTATTAATCGTCTTGGGTTTTTCTGTTTTTGCACCTTTCATGAATTTATTTTTATTCGGTGTATCCGTTGCTTTTTTATCTGTTATTCAACTGGTCTATCAATTTGGACAGGCAGCTGGTCTTTCTAAAGAGCAGATGAGGCAATATAGAAGACTGCTCGTAGAGCTAAGCTCTCTAACAGATGAAGAGTTGCGAGAAAAATACATAAAAATTCAAGATGCCGACAGCATTCCGTGGCAGTCATTGCAAGAAGCTGCTTTTAAGCGAACCTGCATTTCTTTAGGAAGAAATTGCGAGATTAACTTATCCTTGAGAAAACGTGTTATTGCATGGATTGCCGGGGATATGCCCTGACTTTAAGGACTAGACATGAGCTCCCCTATCATCCCAAACCACGCACCTCCGTTCCCTAGGCCTCCTGCGCCTCAGCCAAGACCGAAGTAATTTGTTATGGTTGATATCCAGATTGTTAAAGAGCAAAGCGTCCGATGGGCGCTTTTTTCATACCTGCGAATCATCCCGGTCTTCGTATGCCCCGGTCGGCTACTTCGTGGGCGTCCTGCCTGTTCGCTGTTGATAGATTTAATGTAGGGTATCTTACCTTTTATTGTCAACATTGAAAGTAGGAAATCTTACATATGAGGGTGTAAAAAACCGCAGAACGCGGTTTAGGTTGGGCATAGGAGTTTACTAGAGGTCAGTAACTACTTGTTTAACAACCCCAACGATACGGCAGTTCCCGTTAACCTCAAGTACTCTGTAATTGGGATTTAACGGAACTAAATATTTCATTGGTCCATCAATAACAAATTTCTTGAGTGTTGCCTCAGTTGAGCCATCTATCTGAGCCACAACAATTTTTCCGTTTACTTCGTAAGGACTTCCAAAGTCGGGATCTACGATCACGATTGAGCCTTCCGGTATGCTTGGCGCACCATTCGGATTTGTCATTGAATCGCCGCGAACGCGTAAAGCAAAACCTTCATCAGAAAGATTTGCAGTTGTAAAAATCCAGTCGGAGATATCGTTACGTGTCATAGGAGAACCTGATTCTGTCCATTCTCCTGCCTGAACCCATGACAATACTGGAATTTCTTTAACTCCGAATTTTTCAGTGGGGCGAAAGCTCGGTTCCTCATTATCAGGCTCACCAATGCCATCAATAAGCCATTTAGGGCTACATTTTAGTGCAGCAGAAAGCGCCTGAAGGTTTGAACCTCCAGGAGCGTAATCACCCGACTCCCATCCAGTGACGGTAACCCTGTTAACGCCGACAAGCTTACCCAATACGGCTTGGGTGAGTTTAAGTTCTTTGCGTCGTGCGCGGATACGATCATTCATTTTCATGTAGGTAATCCTACCATTTCTCAGCGTAGGAGTCCTTGACCTTTTTATGTAAGATATCCTACTATTCATGGGTTCCTATTAACTACCGTTGAGGCTTTTATGAATAAAGATGACGTTATTTCTTACTTTGGTGGGGTAAGCAATTTGGCCCGACTCCTGGGCATTTCTCACGCATCAGTTTCCGGTTGGGGCAGCGTGATTCCTAAGGGAAGAGCATTTGAAATTCAAACCATCACTGGCGGTTCATTGAAGGTTGACCCGGCTCTTTATTCCAAGAATAGCGATACAGCGTCGCGAGTTTAACCACAGAGATAAGGGGTAAGCCGTGGGCAATGTAACAGGCAAAAATCATAGCAATGATGAAGTAACTCTGAAGGTGTTCAAAGACAGCCCGCAAGTTTGGGCCGGCGGGCTCGAAGGGCGTGATTTAGCTGACTGGCTCATTGGGAAAGCGAATGCCATTTTGTACCGCGTATACCACCAGGAAAAACTGGAAGAGCATCGTAGTACGGTCAATGAGCTGGAAGCTGCTGAAGCACTTATTGTGGCTTACGCTGGCCTTGGTCTCTCTCTGCAATCGTATGATCCCATTCATGCTCCTGACAAGGTGGCAATTCAGTTCGATATTGACCTTGGGAGAGAATTTCGAATTCGTCAGTCTGGCGAACGTATTCAGGAAGGGCCAGTACTTCCGGTGGGATATTCACTTCTGCCAGATCTTGCTGAAGCGAAAGAAGAACATCAGCGAAAGAAAGCATCCTCACTTGCTCAGGTGACCAGCCGTAACGGGTCGCAAGAAGATGAGTAATTCCATTACGTCCGAAAAGCGGCTCCCAAGGAGCGGAATAGCGCTCTCTGTGCTTAATCAGAACAACGTCAAGACGCAGCAACTGCTCAGCACGGATCCAGGACCGATAGGTAGGAACTGCTTCACCTTCTGTTAACCACTTATTGGCTTTGGAAACATTACGAACATGAGAGATGAAGATCTTAGCGTAATCAATTGCCATACAGAACCTCCTTCGGTCCTTAGGTGTGGAAAACCCAGAATATCCGAAGGGGCGTTCGGCACCAACAGAGGTATTGAACAATGAATGAACCTGGATGGAAAGTGGATAAGCAGCCGGCATGGCTGGTGGCCTCTATAAAAAAAACGATCACTGATTTGGACGGTGGTTACGTGGAAGCAGCGGAGTGGTTGGGCGTTACTGAAAATGCATTGTTTAACCGTTTACGCGCCGATGGTGATCAGATTTTTCCTCTCGGCTGGGCAATGGTCCTGCAGCGTGCTGGTGGCTCAAACCACATTGCCAATGCGATAGCACGCCATTCGAACGGGGTATTCGTGCCACTGGCCGATATCGAGGAAGTTGACAACGCCGATATTAACCAGCGCCTGATGGAGTCGATCGAGTGGATAGGAAAACACTCGCAGTATCTACGCAAAGCCACTGCTGACGGTGTTATTGACCAGGCCGAACGTGAGCAGATCGAGGAGAACAGTTACCAGGTCATGGCGAAATGGCAGGAGCATTTAACGTTACTTTTCCGTGTCTTTTGTCAGCCAGAAAAGAGTGACGCCCGCGAGTGTGCAGCTCCGGGCGTCGTGGCAGATAAATCAACGTGTATGGAGAAATAATCCGCATGAGCAATTTAATCGTAAATCTCAGGTTACCGCAACTACGTATGCGTCCGGTGACGGGTGCTGCGCTGTTTCGGTATGAACGCATGGTATGCGGTAAATGGGTTTCATGTAACCACAGCCGGGCAACGGCGATTGTGGGGGTCTTTAACCGGAGGGTAAAAGCGTTATGCGCGAAGTTAACCGAAAGTTCAGAGACCACTATGGCAAGCCCGTCAGAGTCATACGGTGGGAACGTGAGACCAATCGCGTCATTTACCTCAGGGAAGGATATCCGCACGAGTGTTTTAGCCCACTCGATCAGTTTCAACGAAAATTCAGGGAAGTAGAGGGCAGCCATGAGCAGTAAATTACACGGTCTGGTATGGGAAGCCTGTGCTTTCAAAGGCCTGATCATATCTGAAATAGCGGTCATGGCCCGCCTGGCTGACTTCAGCAACGATGAAGGAATATCGTGGCCTGCTGTGACAACTATTCAGCGACAGATCGGGGCAAAGAGCGAGAACACTGTTCGAAGCGCCATTAAAAAACTTCAGGCGAAAGGGTGGCTGAAGAAGCAGGAGCGTCGCGTAGGCGGCAAGAATAATTCGAACGTCTACAAACTCAACGTCGATATGCTGGAACGTGCAGCAGCTGAAGCAAAACTCTTCTACGCAACCCCGCGTGAACAATCAAAATTTGATGCCTCAGAAATTGAGGGTTCAAAATTTGAGGGGTCAAATTCTGATGCCTCAAATAATGGGTCTGCATCCCCTCAAATATTGCGGGGGGACCCCTCAATGGTTGAAGGCGATCCGTCATTAGATCCGTCATTAGATCCGTCATCTAAAAAACCTTCTTGTCGGGCTCCTGCGGAACCCGACGATAAGCCGGATCCTGAAGTGGTAATCACTGACTATGCGATCGAAGTTCTGACGCATCTGAATCAGGTCAGTGGCTCCCGGTTTCAGAAGTCAAAAACTTCCCTCGAAAACATTCGGGCACGTCTACGTGAGGGGCATACGGTTCCAGATCTGAAACTCGTTATCGACGTTAAGCATGAGCACTGGCATGGCAACGACGAGCAATACCAGTACATGCGCCCCGAGACGCTTTTTGGTCCTAAAAAATTCGAAGGCTATCTGCAGAGCGCTATCCGCTGGGATGCCAAAGGGCGACCACCACGGGAATGCTGGGACAGAAGTAAGCCGCGGGATATCAACCAAATTGGTGCAGTGCAAACGACCATACCGAAGGGGTTTCGTGGATGAACATTACTCAAATGGCCTTTGAATTCATTGCTAAAAACCCAGATCAGAAAATGCGCGATATCATTGCCGCCTTTCCTGACTGCAAACCTGTTTCTGTGAAAAGTGCCGTATATCGCCTGTACACAGAAGGGCGCCTGGAGACCAAAGCAACCTCATGCGGTTTTATTTATCGAGTCATCAATGATGCATCCTGCTGCGATGACCTACAGGACGACTTTAAGTCCAGAGGCAACCTGGAACAGGAAAAAGCCGCTAAAAAACTCGAAGAGCGCAGTCTGTATCGCCGGGCCGCTACTGTGTGGCACCAACTCAGTACCTCAAGCTGCAGCCAGAAAACTCTTGAGTATTACATTCGTCAGAAAAATGCCTGCCTCCGGAAAGCACGCATGGGGAAATCACACACTGAGTGTCTGTTAGCCGGGAATTACTGCGGAGGTGATCTGTGCATCGACTGAACACGACCAGCGAAGGGGAAATGCTGGTGGATGAGGCCGAACTCCCAATCACCAGAAGCCAGTACTGTGATGCTCTGGATGCATTACGTGCTGCACCTGCCCACTATCTCAAGGAGGTGGGCGACCAGTGGAGAACGCCCGATCTGTTGTTCTGGGGGGTTAACGCTATGTATGGCCCGCTGGTGCTTGACCTCTTTGCAGATGAAAGCAACGCAAAATGCACTGCGTGGTACTCAGCAGAAGATAATGCCCTGACGCAGGACTGGGCGGCGCGACTGATAGAACTCGGCGGCGCGGCATTTGGAAATCCGCCGTATAGCCGTTCTCAGTATCACGAAAAGCAAGCGATCACAGGCATGACCCACATCATGAGTTATGCATCCGCTCAGCGTGAAAAGGGTGGTCGTTATGTCTTTCTGGTGAAGTCAGCAACGAGTGAGACATGGTGGCCTGAAGATGCGGATCATGTCTGTTTTATTCGCGGTCGCATCGGTTTCGATCTGCCTACCTGGTTTAAGCCGGCGGACGATAAGCAGAAGCCGACCAGTGCCTTCTTTGCCGGGGCGATTGTTGTATTTGATAAGTCATGGCGAGGGGAGCGCTTTAGCTATATCGATCGTGTGGCTCTTGAAGCCAAGGGGCGCGCGAGTATGGCCCTGGCCCAGTACGCCGTGGGTAAACAGGCAACAGCTCCAGTAATGGATCAGCCTCAGACAGAGCAAGCTGAAACTGAAATCCCACTTCTTCAGGACGAAATCCTCGCGAAAAGCGGCATACGATCCTGGGCTTGCGTGGTAGCGGCTTTTGGAGATAAAGCCGAGTACACCTTTGCCGAGTCAAAGTTTGGTCATACCTGGGCGGCTGATTCAGTGGATAAACCGGAGTTTACGCCGGTTAACTCAGAAACGATCGCCACAGCTCAATCCCTGATCATCAAACAAACTGCGAAACAAGTGCTGGTGGGCTGGCTTAACGGTGTTGATCTTGGATCCGCAATTGCACGTGAAGAAACCATAGAACGCATGAATTCGGTGTATGCAGAGTTTATCGACACATGCCCGGTCACTGAATTCATCGATATTGTTGGCAGCCTGGATAAAGCAAGCTGGTTCAACAGCAGACTGATCCGCAGCCATGTTCGGGAAGCTCTCTCAGTTGCCAAACAGACCTTACCCGAAAGCCGGATATGGCCACTGGAAGTAGGCCTGGTTTTTGAGCGAGTCGAAGGCGTGAATCATCTTAACGAGTCTCAGCAAAACAAGCTGAAGGCACACATCAATCAGCTGTGGCTTGAGCGTACGCCCAGCACCGAAATCATAACTATTGCCAGCGGACTGGTCAGCAGTATGCAGGGGGTTAGCCATGCGTGAAATTATCGTTGATAACTTTGCCGGAGGCGGCGGCGCTTCTACCGGGATTGAGATGGCTCTTGGGCGTAGTGTCGATATTGCCATTAACCATGATGAAAACGCTGTGGCCATGCACCGTACCAATCATCCGGATACCTTGCACTACTGCGAAAGCGTGTTCGATGTTTCTCCTGGCGCAGCAACCAGCGGCAAACCTGTTGGCCTGACCTGGTTCTCCCCAGACTGTCGCCACTTTTCCAAAGCGAAAGGAGCTAAACCAGTTGAAAAAGCGATTCGTGGGCTTGCATGGATCGTTATTCGCTGGGCGCTGGATGTTGGTCCGCGGGTAATGATGCTGGAGAACGTCGAAGAGTTTAAAACGTGGGGTCCACTACTGGCGGCGGAAATGCGTCCGGATCCGGACCGCGTTGGTGAAACGTTCGAGGCGTTCGTAGGCATGCTGACATCCGGAGTTCCTGCAGATCACCCTGCGTTGTTGGAATGCTGCGAATTTTTGGAGTTATCGCCGGATAGCGAACAGGCGATGCGTTTGATTACCGGGCTGGGCTATGACGTCGATTATCGCGAATTGCACGCCTGCGACTACGGCGCGCCAACTATCCGAAAACGTTTCTTCATGGTTATGCGACGGGACGGGCAGTCGATAGTCTGGCCGGCAGCTACTCACGGGGATCCGAAATCGCCGGCGGTGATTTCTGGCAAACTGGCTCCATGGCGCACAGCTGCAGAATGCATCGACTGGTCAATTCCAGCGCCAAGCATTTTCGACCGCAAAAAGTCTCTGGCAGAGAATACGCTGAAGCGGATCGCGCGCGGCATCCAACGCTTTGTTATCGAGAGCGCGTCGCCGTTTATCGTGAAGTGCAATCACACTACCACTAAAGGCAAATACGATTGCTTCCGGGGGCAGGCTCTCTCTGAACCGCTGCAGACGATTACAAAAACCCACGGCTACGCAATCGCGGTACCTCATCTGACAAAATTCCGCACCGGCGCCACCGGGCAGCCAGTTACCGATCCGGTACCGACAGTGACCGCTGGCACGTCCAGGCGCCCGGGCGGGAATGGTCATGCGCTGGGGATTGTTGAGGCGGGCCTTGTCCCGTTCCTTGCTGGCAACGGTGGCAGCGAATACCAGGCTAAACCGCGCCCGCTTGATAAACCTGCTCACACCATCCTGAAAGAGTCACGATCCTGCGTCGTCGCTCCAGTCATCGCCCGGCAATTCGGTGCCAGCGTCGGGCACCGTGCAGATGAGCCCAGTGCGACGATCACCGCCGGGGGAGGCGGGAAATCGCAACTGGTAGCTCCAACGCTGATTCAAGTCGGTTACGGGGAAAGGCTAGGACAGGCACCCCGCGTGCCAGGGCTGGACAAGCCGCTGGGTACCGTTGTGGCTGGCGGTGGTAAGCATGCGGTTGTTGGCGCGTTCCTGGCAAAGCACTACGGCGGGAACTACCAGGGTGCCGGCGTGGGGCTGGATGAGCCAGCGCATTCAGTAACGACTGTCGATCACCACGCCTTAGTCGCTTCTCATCTGGTTAAACTGCGCGGAACTTGCCGTGACGGCCAGTCTACCGACGAGCCGATGCCGACTATCACTGCCGGCGGCCAGCACGTAGGGGAGGTTAAAACGACTCTGGCGATCGAGGACTATGACGAAGAGCGTGCACAACAGGTGCTGGCGTTCCTGCAGCAATACTGCGGGGAGGATAGCACCGGGCTGGTGGATATCGGCGGAGTGACTTACCGCATCGTTGATATCGGGATGCGAATGCTGCAACCGCATGAGCTTTACCGGGCGCAGGGCTTTCCGGAGTGGTACATCATCGATCGGGATTACCGCGGGGTGAAGTATGCGAAGGATAAGCAGGTTGCACGCTGCGGCAATGCCGTTCCGCCCCCGTTCGCCGAGGCGCTGGTTAGGGCCAATCTGCCGGAAATGTGCATTAACAAACAGGAGCGAGCCGCGTGATGAAGTTAACTCTCAGGCAGCAGGAGGTGCTGAACCTCCTGATCGACTACCAGCGTAAGCATGGTTTCCCGCCTACTACCTACGAACTGACCGGCATGCTGGGGTGCCGGTCCCCCAATGCGGCAGCAACCCACCTGAAGGCACTGGAGAGAAAAGGGGCCATCACAATCACCCGCGGGGTATCTCGCGGTATCAGCATCACTCCTTCGGTTTCCCGAAAGGAGCTGGTCGTTAACCTCAACAGCATCGTGAAAGTGAAACTTAATAAAGTTTCCCTCAGTCATTTGGAAAAACAACACGAAGAGAACCGTATACGCTATCCGGGGATATTCGGCGAGTTTATACCGTTGGCGACAGACGAAAATGGCTACTCGTCAATGACCCTCTGGCGCCTTATGTCTGACCTGGGACAGCTTTGCTATTGCGGAGGGGAGGTTCCCTTTGAGCTCAAGTTGATTTTGGAGGATGAATAAAATTTATTCTTCCTTTCCCGCCCAGCGTGAACTCCTACTGGCGGTCCCCAAATAAGGGGACTGCAAAAGGTAAATTGCTGGTCAGCGAAGCCGGCCGCAAATTCAAACATGCTGTAAGAGCAGCGATTATCGAACAGCTGAAAGCAGTCCCAAAACCCTCCGCTTCACCAGCGGAGGTAGTCATTGTCCTGCATCCGCCTGATTACCGCCGCCGCGATCTGGACAACTACAACAAGGCGCTTTTCGACGCACTTACATACGCCGGTATCTGGGAGGATGACAGCCAGGTTAAGAGAATGACGATCGAGTGGGGTGAGAATGCAAAGGGAGGGAGAGTTGAGATCACCATAACGGCATTCAATAAAGTGCTGGATGTTTGTTCAGTGGTAGGTTGAAGACTATGCAATCAGGCATTAATCTCAAGGTGTGTAAACGAACCGGGCGTGCAGGCCCGATCGTCACGTTAAAGTGTATGGAGATAAGTATGGCTAACCACGTTATGGGCTATGGTGCGCCCAAAAACCACTCTCATTTGGCGATTGAAGGTATTTTCGTTCGCCGGGATGTGGCAGGTCGATTTTGTTTAAATGACTTTCAGCGCGCGGCTGGTGGAGAAGAACGTCATAATCCTAACCGCTGGCTACGGTCCGAGATGGCAGCTCAGTTGATTACTGAGCTAACGCCAGATATGGCGTTTGCCCCTGTCGATGTTGTGAGAGGAGGGATCAACCCTGGGACATACGCCTGCAAGGAATTGGTGTATGCCTATGCTATGTGGATTAGCGCCGCCTTCAATCTGAAAGTCATCAGAACGTTTGATGCAGTGCAAAATACTATGACAACGCTGACCTCCGATCGTATTCAGGCTGGTGTCATTTTGCTGGAGTCAGCATCCCGGACATTAAACCTCTCCAATTCTTCCAAACTTGGTGCTTACCAGAAATTGCAACAGGCGGCCGGGCTTCCAGATTTAATGCCTGCTTATGCGATTGATGCTCCAGCCGGCGCCATGGATGGATCCAGTCGGCCCACACTCTCGCTTAGTGCTCTGCTTAAAACCCATGGGATACGGCTAACTGCAAACCAGGCATATCACTTAATGGCTCGTGCCGGGATCGTGGATCAGAAGGAACGGCAAAGCAGGAGCGGATTAAACGGAGTAAAAAAATTCTGGTCTGTAACTGCCAAAGGATGCCTTTACGGGAAAAATATCACGAGCCCTGCGAATCCCCGGGAGACTCAGCCACATTTTTTTGAATCTAAATTTCCCGAGCTTCTGAGACTGCTCGGCATTGTCACGCAGTAGGGGATGATCTTGCGCGGATTACTAACACCAGAGATTGTGCCCCGCCTCGGCGTAGTACTCTTTAAACCGGGAAAGGATCTGATGAGCCTCTTTGCTCAGGGGCGCGTTCTAATAACTCCACAGCCCGAGTACATGGCCGGTTTTCCGACGGGAAAAGTGCCAGACGCTCGCCAGCCGTTATCCGTAGATCGCAGCCTTGTTCCTTTCTTTACCGATCCACGTGTCATCACAGCTGCGGGAGGTATTGAGGGGCTGGAGCGATGGCTTAGCCTGTCTGTCAGACAATGCCAGAATCATGATGAGGGATATCACCACATCGAAACAGTCATCTTAAGGCAAGATCCAGGCTCCGTTTTATTATGCTGGCATTGCGACAATAAGCTTCGAGATGAGCCGGATCCGGCGATCAAGGAAATAGCAAGCCGTAATGTTATCGACTGGGTCATCGATATGGTCCTGCTTTCGCTTGGATGCACCCGGGAAAGGACATTATCCCTGGCAGAGTTGTGCTGGTGGGCTGTTCAGTCTGGGATTTCTGATGCGATAACGGAGGCTATGGCTGAAAAGGCCTTGCGGATAGCTCCAGAGCCGCACCGTTCGGTATACAGGGACAGCGACATCATCCCGGCAATACCCGCGGCCGACATACTTAAAAGACGTCTGGATAAGAGGGAAAGCCATGCCATAACAGGGGATCTGGAGACGGGTGATCAGGATGCTGGGAAACCTATTCTCCAGTTGGGCGTGGATCCGGATTGCCTTGAAGCATTTATGTTGCGACCGAAGCGCCGGCGCTGGATTTGCCCTCAATACACCCAGTGGGTAAAAACACAGGAATGTGCCTGCTGTAGGCAACCAGCTGACGATCCACACCATATAATAGGGCATGGTATGGGAGGAACAGCAACCAAAGCCCATGACCTGTTCGTGATACCGCTGTGCAGAGCGCATCACGATGAACTACATGCCAACCTCATCGCATTTGAAGAGAAGTATGGTTCGCAGCTGGAGCTGCTAATCCGTTTTCTTGATCGTGCGCTTGGCATTGGCGTCATTTTTAAAGAATAAGTGTATGGAGTGATTAGCATGAAACTTGAATCATTACCGAAATTTTATTCCCCAAAGTCACCAAAGCTTAATGATGAAACACCGGACACTGGTGGAACTTCTCTAACGATTACTGATGTTATGGCTGCGCAAGCTATGGCGTCTGTCCAGGCTCGATTTGGCTTCAATTTGTTTCTCGCAAAAATGGGTATTCAGGATCCAGAGCCGGCTATCGAGCAACTAACAAGTTACGCGATGACGTTAAAAAACCCTGTAATGTCCAAACTTTCCGAAAGTATTCGTATTGACATGGCTTCTTGCTTAGCAACTTTTGCATTCAATGATTATGCGCGATCAGCTGCTAGCAAGAGTACGTGCCCACAATGTAATGGGCAGCGAGTCATTCGGGAGGTAAAGGACGTTGTTAAACACCCAGGAGTGAAAGGCATCCCACCTACGATTAAACGTGAAGAGGTTGAGTCAACATGCAGTCATTGCGCGGGGAAGGGCTGGATCAGTACAGCGTGCAGGGACTGCCGTGGACGCGGCCTAGTACTCGATAAAAAACGTACTGAGTTGCATAAAGTCCCTGTACAAAAATTATGTGGTCGGTGTAATGGAAAGGGTTACAGCCGTTTGCCTACGACACTGGTAAAAGATCGAGTAATACGCCTAGTGCCTAATATGACCAATTATCAGTGGTACAGCGGTTACGCTGAGGTGATCAATATTCTCGTAACAAAATGCTGGCAGGAGGAAACATACGCTGAAATGCAACTGAGAAAAATGACAAAAGAATAGTTAAAAAGCCACGTAAGTGGCTTTAATCTATCGCTTTTATATTGAAATCAATCTTTCGAAAAGAGCCTGCTGTACAGACTGCCTTTGACCAAAAATGGCGTGGGCAGTGATTTCTTCTGACTCTACATCGTAGGAATAAAGGACACGATAACCATCCTTGGTGATGCATTCACGATAGCGGTCACAGCCTAACTGAAGTAAGTCGGATGAAATCTGACATCCTTCAGGGAAGACATCAACTTTCATTTCAAATGCTTGAATTTGTTTAGAAAGGATATCTTTTGGATTTTCCACTGTGGAGGATAAAAAATCCAAGATGTTACGGGCAGTCATTTTGAAGGTTTCGGTGTAGATAACACCATTTTTTGAAGATTTGCTGTTAGGCATGTGCCCTCCCAGTTATAGCAAGTATTATAGACTTGCCATTAACTGGTCACGACTGTACGTGCGTCCCTCGCTTTTATCTTTTTCAGAGAGAGTTAAAAGTTTTAGTAATGCAATAGCATTATCCCTTTTCGTTCGCTCTTCATAAGATTCTACAACATAAGCGGGCACACCGTTTTGTGTGACCAGTAATGGCTCTGATAGATCAAGCATCGCGGCATGCTTTTTTAAGTAACTGATAGTTTCGACTTTCATAGTCTTTCCTCTTATTAACCTTTTATTTAACGAAGTACCTCTTTAGAGAGAGTTGGTATCACTCCGTGTTGACGCAAAGTGGTCAACAAAACATCGGCACTTAAGCCGCTTTTTTTCACTACATCAAATTGTGACCCCACACCCGCATGGGGGTAACCCGAAGGTTAGTCTTAATTTAGACTTTATTTGGACCTTTGTCAAGCCCTATCACTCTTTGATCTTGGTTTCAATAAAAATTTATAAGTTGAAGGTTTCAAAATTACAGGGTAGTATTTCATTAACGATGGGCCTTGTATGTTCACCGTTGATTAACCCGCCAATGTGCGGGTTTTTTTATGGGCAGAAGTCAGGTAATTCCGCTTCTTTTTCAATTATTTCTTGCTGGCATTGCTGACCAGAGCTATCTGTGTGTCACGCCAAATGAAAGGGTAAAAGACATGGTAAATCAGCAAGATATGACAGAAACAGCCAAAGCGGTTTTGAATGCCTTAAGCGACAAGCCTGCAACGGCTGGAGAGATTGCACAGAATACGCACCTGACGCGCGAACGTTGTCAGTTAATACTGACGCAGCTTGTGATGGCGGGGTTATCTGATTACCAGTTTGGATGTTACAAGCGCCTCCAGTAATGGAGGTTTCCTGCTGTGAAAATGGGCGGCTGGTGGGTGTTGTAGCACCCGGCCAGCCATTCGCTCATGTAGAAGGTCACAAGCGAACCATGGCCCACTGCTTTAGCGCAAAAGCATAGTGAGCCTACCAGAGTTACGCTTACTGATCTATGAAAAACACTGTAAAAATATCCAGTATTAAGTTAATCAATGCTGACTGCCTGCAATATCTTCCATCGCTACCTGATAACTCTATCGACCTGATCGTTACGGACCCGCCTTACTTTAAGGTAAAACCGAACGGCTGGGATAATCAGTGGAAAGGGGACGAGGATTACTTACGTTGGCTGGATAGATGTTTGTCCGAGTTCTGGCGGGTATTAAAACCCTCCGGCAGTATGTACCTGTTCTGCGGGCACCGTTTAGCCTCCGATATTGAAATACTGGTTAGAGAGCGGTTTAACCTGCTCAACCATATCATCTGGGCCAAACCTTCGGGACGCTGGAACGGATGCAACAAAGAGAGTCTCCGGTCATATTTCCCAGCGACGGAACGTATCATTTTTGCCGACCATTATCAGGGGCCATACAAGCCCAAAGATGATGGATATGCCGCAAAGTGTAATGAGTTAAAACAGCATGTCATGACGCCTCTGATTTCTTACTTCCGGGAAGCCAGGGAATCTCTCGGCGTGACGTCAATGCAGATTGCAGAAGCCACAGGTAAGAAGAATATGGTTTCCCACTGGTTTGGTCTGAGTCAGTGGCAGCTGCCGAACGAAACTGATTACCTGAAGCTGCAGGCGCTGTTCCAGAAAATTGCTATGGATAAATACTCCCGCAGCGAACTGGGCAAGCCTCACCACCAGCTTGTGGCGACATGGCAATCACTTAACCGGAAGTACTCTGAACTTCAGCAGGAATATTACCGGTTACGGCGCCCATTTAGCGTATCGGTTACGGTGCCATATACCGACGTTTGGACGCATAAGCCTGTTCAGTTCTACCCAGGTAAGCACCCATGCGAAAAACCTGCCGATATGCTCCAGCAGATCATTACTGCAAGCAGTCGGCCAGGGGAGGTCGTAGCTGATTTCTTTGCTGGTTCTGGTTCAACGCTAAAGCAAGCTGCTCTGCTCGGGCGGAGTGGAATCGGCGTTGAACTGGAAACCGAACGGTTTGAACAGACGGTCAGTGAAATGCGCAATTTGCTGGGTTAGTTCCTAAGATTCAAAAAAGTTACTTTTAAAATAAATGTCTATATTGGCTCTTTTTAGTTCCATAGTTCCAGAATTAGCTCACTGAATATGAGATTCTAACTTTGGGTTAGACAAATGAACGAAACTTAAGGGGCTTATCATGGAAATAAGATTGTATCTATTTGATAACATAGCATTTACCTGTCTTCAGGTGTTTGTCGATAACTGGGGCTGGTTTTGGTAATAGCCAATAGGTGAATGTTTTTGTGCTGGAAGGCTCGCATCCGCGGGCCTTATCTATATCTTGGAGGACTGTATGCAGCAACCATATTTTTTTAACCCGGGTATGACCACTCAACAGCTGGAAGATTGGCTTGGGCAACAGAAAATCCATCTTGCACAATTCAATCGTCTGGTGGCAGAAAAAGCCGCTCTTGAAGAACGGCTGAAAGAAATCGACAAGTCTATTGAGTTGCTTTCATCATCAGGTTTCGAAGGAACGGTGAGTTTTCCCTATAGTTCCAGTCCTCTTCTGGAAAATCCTCAAACAGGAAAGCAACTGAAGGGAGGTTGAATGAGCTTAAAGCCTCCTGAGCTTCGTCGCTTATGTTCTCTATCCTCAGTTCATCTTGGATAACAAAAAGAGCATCTTCCAATTTCAGATCTCTGATTTCTGACGGCCGCCAATTTGTTTTCATAAAGATGAGATGGTGCAGCGCAGCTTTCCCCTCAAGCGGATTGAAAATAGTGGCATACTTTAGTCTGTGCAGATGGAGAAGCATTTCGAGGACATAAATCAGCGCCGTTCTGTTTCTGATCTGATTGTCCTGCATGCTGCCCGGATAATAAGCGGAGTGCGACATGCTCCTGTTTTCACACACGCGCGATTTAATCACATGTAACAGGTTGTGGTAGTCAGACACATTAATCCCCTTGTCTGTATGGTTATTGGCAAATCAACGATATCAGACTGGTGAAAAAGTCGCCACGTGGCGGCAACAATTAAAGGCTCGCATACGCGCGCTTTTTCATTTCTGCACCTGTGCCGGTGCATATCATCCTCAGAGCCTTAACAGGGGTGAGCCACAGAATGGTCGCGTGACTTCTCTGAGGGCGATCACCTCTTGGCACTGGCTCACCCCTGTAAAGGAAAGTCACATGAAAAAGTTAATCATGGCCGCCATCGCGGTCGCTTCGCTGTGCCTGAGTAATGTTGCGGCAGCTGCGGATGTCGTCATCACTACTGGCCAGCAGGGCCTGACTTATAACGCGGTGTATGGCGTTAATCTCGCCAGCGTACTAAGTGAGTATGGCTATAGCTCGACGGTGATCCCCAGTAAAGGCTCTCTGGACAATCTCGACAAGGTTGCCAGCGGTACTGCCCAGATTGGTTTCACCCAGGCTGATGCTTTCCAGTTCTGGCGCAGTCGGCATAGCAACGAAGCGCAGAAGGTGGACATAATCGGCGAACTGGCTGATGAATGCGTTTTTGTTGCAGTGAAGAAGGGTGGCAAGGTCAGCGATGAAGGAGATTTAAAGGCTGGCGTGAAAATCGCAGTTGGTGAGCCAACCAGCGGATCGTATGCATCCTGGCAATATCTGCAGGGACTGGAAAAGGATTATGCCAAAGTTGAGACCTACGCCAAAGGCGGTGTGCGCTCGCTGGCGAAAGTCACCACTGGCGAATATGACGCCTTTCTCTGGGTCTCTGCGCCGGACAGGTCGAATAAATTTCTGGAGGCTGTTAACCAGGAAGGCAGCGGCCTGACGGTGATCGATATGAACGGCTGGCATGTTGACGACAAGCTGCCGAACGGGAAACCTGTGTACGAGCTGAAAAAAGCGGTGACTGAGTCAGGCTGGCTGAGCGATTCGAAGGTCAAAGTTCCCTGCACTAAAACGCTGGTAGTTGCCAATACCGATGCGGGTGATGAGGTGCTGGAAACAGCCTCGACTGTCCTTCTGAAAAACCTGAGCCGGGTGATCGGTACAAACGGTAAATGATCATGCTACGCAGGCTGTGTTCCTGGACGCTGTTCGTTGTTTTGCTTCTCGTGGCCTGGCGCCTGGCAGGTTTTCTGATGGATATGGCGCTGCTGGTGCTTATTCTTTCAGCGCTGGCTGCCTGCCGTTACTGGCCATTCAAAAGAAAGTCATGACACTGTGCAAAAGGCATCCTAAGGTGCCTTTGACAGAGTATCACATATTGACTAACACAAAGTTTACAAATTAGATTAGCTACATGGTGAATCCCCCTGTGCGGTGGGGCGACCAGTCACTTACAGTGATCTGTAAATGCAGCGCGGGCCATGTCGGCTGGGACATGCTCACCGGGAGGCACCCGGCACCATGCAATACTACTAAGACATTAGGTTGTGGGTTGCCGTTTCGGCTTCTCCAGCTATGTTTAAAAGGCAGTAACGGAAAAAGCGAGCGCTCTCCTGGTAAATCGGTAGCTCGGACTATTAGGTGCGTTTTCGTTTGTTACTACCTAGAATGCCTACTTTCTGCCCGTTCCTCTGAGCGGGCTTTTTTTCGCCATGAATAAGGCGCCTCGGAAAGCTGAGGTACAAATCATTTGAGGCTGCGCTTATGCGCGGCCTTTTCTTTTTCCCCTCAATTCTGAGAGGACTCACGGCAATAAGAGGGGGCTTAATGTCCGATCCTTTAACTGGTACCGGCCTGATTTTTGGCGGCGGTTTAATTGGTTCCGTCATATATGGCGTTATCACTCATACCGATTTTGGTGTGGTATTTGGGGCTTTTGGCGGCGCGGTTTTTTATGTGGCAACGACCGCAAACCTGACACGTGGAAGGCAAATAGCTTACTTCATGACGTCGTTTATTGTCGGTGTTCTGGCTGCAGGATTATTAGGCTCAAAATTTACTACCTGGACAGGCTATACGGATCGTCCGCTTGATGCGCTCGGTGCGGTGGTGGCATCTGCTGTCACCATCAAGGTCCTGACTTTCATTAACAGCCAGGACTTGAGCAGCCTGTTCGGATTACTTTCCCGATTAAAGGGAGGAGGTTCGAGTGGTAATAAATGACCCGGCAGCGCTGGTCAATGCGGTGATATGTGCCGTTATTGTCTGCGCTTTGATGTTTTATCAACGTCGCGGTGCCAGGCATCGTCCTGGTATCTCCATTCTTGCTTACTTACTGGTATTGATTTACGCGAGTATTCCTTTCCAATTTATCTTCGGTCTTTACGTACAGTCCCACTGGCTGGTGGTAATGGCAAACGTGATGATATGCGCCGCCGTGCTATGGGCTCGGGGTAACGTGGCGCGTCTGGTCGATACACTGAGGCACTAATGAATCAAACACAATTCCAGAAGGCGGCTGGCATCAGCGCCGGGTTAGCTGCGCGCTGGTTTCCGCATATTACAGCCGCGATGAAAGAGTTTGGTATAACAGAAGCTATCGATCAGGCGATGTTCATTGCCCAGGTAGGGCATGAAAGCATGGGATTTACCCAGCTTGTTGAGAGCTTCAATTATAGCGTGGCCGGGTTGAGTAGTTTTGTCCGCGCCGGGCGGCTGACGCAGGGTCAGGCTAATTCGCTCGGCCGCCGGCAGGGTGAACCATCGTTGCCACTGGAGAGGCAACGAGCAATCGCCAATCTGGTGTACAGCAAACGCATGGGGAATAACGGGGCAACAGACGGCTGGTTTTACCGCGGGCGCGGGCTCATCCAGACCACTGGCCTGAACAATTACCGCGACTGCGGGGATGCTTTGAAGATTGATCTGGTTAAACAGCCTGAATTGCTTGCACAGGATGAGTATGCGGCGTGCAGTGCTGCCTGGTTCTATACCTCACGCGGCTGTTTGCGTTATCCCGGTGACCTTACACGCGTCACTCAGATTATCAACGGCGGACAGAACGGCATTGATGACCGCAAAGCCCGCTATCTCCTGGCAAAAAGTATTCTTGTTTGAGGGAAACATGAACTATCTCATTAATCGACTGAAAGAGCCGTCCACCTGGCGCGGCATCATTCTTGTTGTTGCAGGCGTATTTGGTTATCAGATGCCGCCGGGCATTCAGGAAACCGTCATCGCTGGCGGCGTAGCGCTGGCTGGCGTTGTTGGCGCGGTGATGCCGGACAGCGTTAAGAAGTAAGCAGGCTAGCAACCTGCTGCCCTACAGAAACCCGCTTTCCTTTAGTTTTTTAGCCAATAAGTAATTGGTGATTACTCCAAGAGAAACCCCAATAATCCACGGCACAGCTGAATCAAACATTAATGTGTTGTTCACGTTAATGCTGGCGGTGATACAGGCATAGGTATTTGTAAAAGCAAACCATGTAAAAAGTATCTGTTTCATTTGGTTATCTCCATGCTTTTCCTCCCAACAATATCCGCCTACGAGCTAGTAAAAGCAAACCAGGTACAACCGAAAGGGCTACGAAATGAGTGAAGCTAAACCGCAGGACGGCAGCACCGTAAAGGGCTACCGCACATTAACCGCTGGCGACATTGAGCGAATGAACCGCCTTAAAGGCGTCAGCCGCCACTTCTGTAGTTTGCTTGATACCGAGCGAGTTGAATTGTTGGCTGTGCGTAATGGACCGGCAATGTTAAGCGCTGAGCAGGCTCAGGAGATTGATGAAGCTATGCGCAGCTTGGCAATCGCGCGCACCAAAATGCAGGAAGCCTGTATGTGGGCATGCCGCGCAGTTGCCCGGCCTGATGCTGACTGTTAACAACCATCGGAATGAGAGGAGCGGAAAGTCTACTGCCAAAAATGTAAGTGACAGAACTCAAAGTTAAATGAGATTCCTCTTAATTGCTTTAGTGCCAGGACGTAGATTGAAGATGCTGCAATCGGCAGTATCACTCTGGGACATAACAATGGGACAGTATTACTACGTCAATAAAAATGTTCAGGCAAACGGAGATCATGAGGTGCATGTCACCGGGTGTACCTTTATGCCTGCATCAGAAAACCGCGTGTACCTTGGAATATTTGAAACCTGTCGTCCTGCGGTAGTAGAAGCGAAGAAATATTACTCTCAATCAAATGGTTGCTATTACTGCTGTAGAGCTTGTCATACTTCGTAGTTAATCAAAAACAATCAAAAGGTCGCCAATGGCGGCCTTTTTTATTGCCAGAAGCAGGAGAAGAAGCATGTTAACAGTAAAAGTAATGTCATCAGATGGTGGCGAAGAAATCCATAGCGGCCTGAGCGTTGGTTTCAACCCCAATCAGCAGAGTATCTCAGTGTCTGGAATGGACCAGAACGTGTTCCTGAAGCAGGGGGAGGTGGCCTATGTGATGAACGCAAACGGCAAGACCATTTCCCGTTACGAACACAGGACCCAACAGTAGGCATTACAGAAGCTCCTGAGCTAAGGGGCTTCGATAATGCTAAACCGAAAAATCGGGTTAAAACCTGATAAAAACCCCGTGGAGGAAATCCCAAAGCTACGGGGTGCTGAACAGCCAGCGAATGAAGGATTGTAGCCACGTAGCTGGTGTCTTTTCTACTGGGTGAGAATAAAAATGAGAGCCTGGAAGGCTTGAGAGTGGCTCATCCATGAGCTCACGGGTAGAACGGCAGACTTTGTCATGGCAGAGCAAAGTCATAAGTTAGTTTAGGTAGCATTTCGGATATAACAAGCGTAGCGGGGGATGCGCAGCAAGTAGTTACCCACTCTTAAGCACAACATGATCCGCTCCGCAGAATCGTATCGATGATACTTTAATCGTGTGCAAGCAATGGTTAATATGTGATCTCCATATAACCGAGGAAAGAGCTATGCTTGAGATCATCGAAGATGAAAGCGACGCAAAAGAAGTTATTTCGTCTAAAGTTCGTGATAATGTCATTCTGCATATCGTTAACTTAGTTAATAATGGGGAAATTACCCTGGGCATAACTCTTTTCTGTAAAGGTACTGTGATTGCAGGTGATGTTATTCCTGGTTCAGAGTATTTTTCTTCAATGTCGGAGAGTTGCGCAGGGAAAAGTTCAATCTTGCAAAAGCTTTATACTGATATTGGTTGTCAGTTTTATGGCAAAGATCCTCATCCGCTAAATTATATTCATTTGAAGAACGTTGTTGTGAAAGGTGCCGGCTCAACACTTACGCCATTTGAAGGAGGCCTTCTAAGAATGCGTATTGATGAAATCGATGGGCATATTGTGGGGAGGCCTTCTTAAGACACAAAATCACAATAAAAATAATGTAATAAAATTTGATTCCAGCAGGATGGCCACCTAAGGGTGGCTTTTTTAATGGCATTACAGAAGACACTTCGTATAGTGGCTTCGATAATGCTCCCAACATTGCACAGAGGTAAGACATGGCAGAGATCACAGCATCCGAGCAAATCCGCCTGGATATCATCAAGAAAGTTAACTACGACACCGCAGCGGCCAAGTTGGCCATTGACTGGGTTGGCGACAGCTATCTGAAGTCTGAGCTTTTCGCAGACTCCTTTGATCGTGTTTACACGGAAAGCGAGATTGTCTCGAAGACCCGTAAAGCGATTCAGGAAGCGACCGAAGCGCTGGCGCTGTTTGATACCGGCGCAGAACAGGGCAGCTAGGGCATTACAGCAGGCATTCATCGAGTGCCTGTGATAATGTTTAAGCTCCTGTATTAGGGGCAGTTGTATGATGTCATGCAATGAAGCAACCAAGCTATGGAAAGTCCGGGTAATGGTTTTGGAGTGAATGTGACGTTTAGCAGCGGTGGTATAGATGGCTACTTTTTCCTGTTGCTTAGTATGTGGCCAGTGCTAATGGTTTTATTTCTGGGATTGTCTCCTGCGTTTTACGGTGTGTTAATGCCTAAAACGGCAATTGCTTGTCTGGTGATCGCTGCAGCCTTTGGCATTGGTGGGTGGTTCTATGGATTGTGATCTAAGTAACATTTGGTCAGGTTATAAACTGGTATCTGACCGCATTACAGCAGGTATTCACTGAGTGCCTGGGATAATGCTTTGAGTTAAAATTCGCCACACATACTAAGTGAGGTGGAAATGGACACAGATTCTATTGCTTATGCTTCTATGTTGGTTTCAAAGGAATCAGCCAACTGGGCCTTTTGGTCAATGATAGCAGCTGCAGTTGCCGCGCTAGCCTCATTGATTACCTCAGTTGTTACTGGTGCAGCTGCGGTCATAGCTTATAAAACTATGAATACATGGAAGCATCAGGAAGAAATAAAGGAGAAGAAAATTCTAAAAGCCGCATTGGTAGAGTACAGGAACCTTCTTGTAGCAATGCCATACCTCATGCACGAGGGTGTTAAAGACAGAGAAAAAAATAGCCTATTACTTAACGATGTATCTAATAAAATTTATCTACCATTAGTGGTATTAGAAGAAGATTTAGACAATGGTGAGTTAGGGAAAAGATTTACTCATTTTTTTAGAATGCATTTCGATTATTTAAGTGGTGCAGTGACACGACAAGATTTGGCAAAAGTTCTTGCTGAGTTGCTTGGTGCTAAAATAATCGGCCTTCGGATTTAACAATCTTTCCAAAAGATATCAAGCCACTGTAACTCTCAGTGGTTTTTCCGCGCTTCGCACGCGCTTCTCAAAGATAGTCTTTCAGTAGTGAGCCTGGGTCATGCCGTTAGGTAGCGTTTACCTCTCGGTCGGCATGGCCGTGCGACAGGCTCACGTCTAAAAGGAAGCGCTCATGAAATTCCAGGTCGCAAAGGTCTATCGCTATGGTCGGTTTATGGGTTACGGAATAGCAGTAGACGGTAATCTTCTTGATGGGCAGGTTTCAACGACAGTTGATACCGATGCGAAGGGCATCCCCTTAATAACTGGAGTTTTTAATATGAATAACGAGCATGCCGAAAACCAAATCACCATCCGCTTAGACGACGAAGGAGATTCACAAAAGGTTGATTTGATAAAAAAAGCTGTAGCTGAAGCTGCCGCTCGCAACTACCGAACGGTGGTTAACTCTGTTTCCAGGGGTGAATGATGCGGGTCATTATTGACGGCATTGAATATTTGCCCGCGGCAAATGGAAACTTAAGGGTCGGAATTGCCATAACCACGCATCAGCGTCCAGAGGTATTGAAAAGAGCCATTGATCAGCACATGAAGCATCTACCTGCTGGTGCGCTGGTGGTCGTAGTAGATGATGGTTCAAGCCCCGGCGCTGTCGTCCCTTCTGGTGTACAACTGCTGAGGCATGATAAATCCCTCGGTATTGTGGCCTCGAAGAACGCCAGTCTGTCTGTGCTTATGGAAGCCGGCTGTGAGCATCTTTTCCTGTGGGACGATGACGCCTGGCCAATAGCCGACGACTGGCACCAACCTTACATCGAGTCACAGGAGCCACATCTGGCTTATCAGTTTCTCGATCTAGCTGGCCGCAATAAGCTGAATGATCTGGCGGTACTCTACAGGGATGAAAGGCATGTTGCCTATACCGGGCAACGTGGTGTCATGCTGTATTACCATCGTAGTGCGATAGAGAAATTAGGCGGTTTCGATTCTGTCTACGGTCGCGGTATGTACGAACACAGCGATCTTGCCCTGCGCATTCATAACGCCGGGTTGACGACGTGGGCTTATGCCGATGTAACTGGCTCCGAAAAACTGATTCATTCTCTCGATGAGCATGAGGCGGTAGAGCGGTCAGTACCAAAGCCTGACCGTGTGGCGCTGGTAGAACGAAATGTGAAAATCCACAACGAGCGGCGTGATACGGGCTTTACCGGTTATGTTGAGTACCGGCGGCAGAGTGACGTTGTAATCACAACGTTGCTGACCAGCCAGCCTGACCCGCAGCGCAGATCGAAAATGACGGCATCCCCTGACATGCTGAACAAGTGGGCTTCCTCGCTGCGACAGTGTGTTGGTATCGCGCTGGTGGATGAACTGCAAACGGCCCCGGCAGGCATAGAGTTGTGCCACGTTCCCGACGTCAAGATGAACGTCTACTTCAGGCGCTGGCTGCACATCTGGCAGCACCTTCGTGAGCATCCTGAATATCGGTTCGTCTGGTGTACAGATGGTACCGATGTCGAAATGCTCCGCGCGCCGTGGGAAGAAATGCTTCCCGGTAAGGTCTATGTCGGCTCAGAACCTAAGACCTATGCCGACATTTGGGCAAAGCAGAATCATCCAGAGCGTATCTATCAGGAGTTCATCGACGCGCATCGCAACGATGTGATGCTTAATGCTGGCCTTCTGGGTGGTTCCCGCGCTGATGTAATGTCGTTCGCTCACGGCATTATCCGTCTTTATTACCGGATCGAGAGTTATCGCTTCTGGAAGAAAGAGCAGGCTGGTGCAGCGGTTGGTGACATGATCGCATTTGGCCTTGTGGCGCAGTCATTCGCTGACAGGATTGTCACCGGCCCCTTGGTTCACTCCGTGTTCAAAACCGATGGACTCGGTAAGGAGATTGCCTGGTGGAAACACAAATAAAGTTTGTGGTGGTTGGGCATCATTCAAGAGAGCAACAGGCGAGAGCGCTGGCGTACCAAATCGGGCCATCTGCCCACGTGATGATCGACCCAGAAGATCATGGGGCAGCATGGAATCACCGGCGCGCTCTTGAGTGGGCTGCAGAGCAAGATTGTCGGGTGGTGATCATTGAGGATGACGCAATACCAGCGACGGGTTTTGAGGCTCAGGTTGTTGAATGGCTAGGCCGCTTCCCTGACACCTTGTGTTCTTTCTATCTCGGTACAAGCCGCCCTCCGCAATATCAGCTTGAGATAGCCACTAAGCTAATTGCCGCTGATCGCGTCCGGGCCGATCACATTTCCCTGCTACGTCTTGTACATGCTGTGTGTTATAGCGTCCCGGTGAATCTTATCCAGAAGGTGCTGACGAGGTGGGATTCAAATAAACCTGCTGATTATGCTGTTGGTGACGCCTGCGGCGGCCCGGTGATATACCCGTGCTATTCGCTGGTGGATCATGCCGATGGCAAACCTGTCGAGAAGCACCCTGATGGTCAACACCGCAATGAACGGCGACGGGCATGGAGGTTTTATGGCTAAGCTGATGACTTTAAAGCCCCGGCTAAAAGTAATCGATACGCGCCGTATCAAGCCGGTTTATGGGGAGCATCGCCGCATTAGCGGTAGTGCCCGGGTAAGTCTTAAACGGCGCATCTGGGTTCGTGACAGTGGACAATGCTGCATGTGCTCTCGTGTTGTTGACCTTCACGAGAGTGAACTCGATCACCGGATCGCCCTTCAGTTTGGTGGTGACAACTCAGAGCAAAATCTATGGACGCTTTGTACTGAATGCCATGCCGGTAAGTCTGCTCGCGAAGCCGCTGGTGGTCAGCCAGATGAAGAGGCATTGAAGCACTCAATACCAGATGAGGGCGAAGCGGCATCTGCCCAAGTCTATTAGGTAAACAGGAATCAATATCAATATCAATATCGCTCGAAGATGGTTTCATGTGAAATTATATCATTGTTAATGATATCTATTTTCATTTGCAGGTGGGGGGAGGGTTTGGAGTAAACGTCGGCGGGCCTGGACACCGCGCCTCCTCTCACGCACAGAAAAAATCCCCTTTTGGAGGGTGTAAACATGTTAACAGCGCAAAAGCGAAAATTCGCGGTCGCGCTGATGTCCGGCATGTCTCAGAAAGATGCGGCAATAAAGGCGGGGTATTCGGAGAAATCCGCACGGTCCAAAGGGTCGCAGCTTGCAAAGGACCCGGAAGTCATCGCGTTTATTAGTCGTAAAAAAAAGGAAGTCATCGAGACTGACGACGTTCCCACCTACGGTAAAAAGGTTTACAACCCAGCAGTAAACTCACCGCAAAAAAAAGAAGGGGCAGTGGCACCGGCCAAGGGCCCCATAGTTGTGGGCCAGTTTGATGATCCTCTTCAGTTTCTGATGGCGGTCATGAACGATTCAACTGAAGAAATTGACGTCAGAAAGGATGCAGCAAAGGCCATGCTTCCTTACATCCATCCCAAAAAGGGAGAAACAGGAAAAAAAGATGCCCGAAATGCTGCAGCAAAACTAGCTGCTGGCAAAGGCAAGTTTGGAGCAATGGCACCGCCAAAACTCGTCGTTAACAATAAGGGGTAATCTATGGCGCAGTGGTCTACGGCTTGTCCGGACTGGGAATCGCGTCTGATTGCAGGCGATCCCATTATCCCGCCGCCGATTTACGCTGATCAGGCGGAGCAGGCATTGGGCATTTTCCGTGAACTGCGGGTTACTGATCTCCCGGGTAAGCCAACTTTTGGGGAGTGTTCTGAAGACTGGGTCTTCGATTTTGTAAAAGTGATATTCGGTGGATACGACGCCGAGACGGGTAATCAGCTTATCCGCGAATATGGTCTGTTGATCTCGAAAAAAAACACAAAATCGACGATCGCCGCCGGAATTATGCTTACCGCGTTGATCCTTTGCTGGCGCGAGGATGAAGAGCATCTGATTCTGGCGCCGACAAAGGAGGTCGCCGATAACAGCTTCAAACCTGCAGCGGGCATGATACGTGCTGATGAGGAGTTGTCCGATATGTTCCAGATTCAGGATCATATCCGCACTATCACGCACCGGGTGACAAGAAATACGCTGAAGGTGGTGGCCGCTGATACCGACACTGTCTCCGGAAAGAAATCAGGCCGAATCCTCGTCGACGAACTCTGGCTTTTCGGCAAGCGTGCCAACGCAGAGGCGATGTTTATGGAAGCTCTTGGCGGCCAGGTATCGCGTAATGAGGGTTGGGTTATTTACCTTACCACGCAGAGCGATGACCCGCCGGCGGGCGTGTTTAAAGAGCGTCTCAATTACTGGCGCGATGTGCGCGACGGCAAAATCAGCGATCCTAAAACGCTGGGCATCCTCTATGAATTCCCGGACAGCATGATCCAGAGCAAGGCCTATCTGCAGCCTGAGAACTTCTATATCACCAACCCGAACATCGGGCGTTCCGTCAGTCCGGAGTGGATAGCCGATAACCTGCGAAAGAACCAGGCGAAAACTGACGGCACGCTGCAGCAGTTTCTGGCAAAGCATCTCAACATCGAGATTGGCCTTAACCTGCGCAGCGACCGCTGGGCAGGCGTCGATTTCTGGGAACAGCAGGCGCAGCGTGTCAGTTTTGAAGATTTACTCCGGCGCGCCGAGGTCATCACCGTAGGCATTGATGGCGGAGGTCTTGATGATCTGCTGGGTTTCGCTGCTATTGGTCGCGATCCTAAAACACGTGAATGGCTGTGCTGGTGTCATGCGTGGGCACATGAGATAGCGGTCAGCCGGCGGAAAAGTGAAGAGTCCCGATTTAACGACTTCGTGAAAGCCGGCGATCTAACCATTGTGAAGCGCGTCGGACAGGATACGGAAGACGTGGCTGAATACGTCAGCCGTATCTACGCGGCTGAGTTGCTGGATAAGATCGGTATTGACCCGTCCGGTGTGGGACAAATTCTCGATGCGCTGATAGAAGCAGAGATCCCTGCTGATTCAGTCGTTGGTGTGAGCCAGGGCTGGCGGCTGGGTGGTGCCATTAAAACCACTGAACGCAAACTTGCAGAGGGCGTCCTAATCCACGGTGGTCAGCCTCTGATGGCCTGGTGTGTTGGTAATGCCCGGGTTGAGCCTAAAGGGAACGCTATTCTGATCACCAAGCAGGCCAGCGGCAAAGGGAAGATTGATCCCCTTATGGCTCTCTTTAACAGCGTTTCGCTGATGGCACTAAACCCTGAAGCGAAGAAGCAGGATTATCAGGTGCATTTCATATGACAGTAAAGTCAGTTTGCAACCCGCTCCGGCGGGTTTTTTCATTTCAGGAGGCAGCTAAATGACGCTTAAACGCGCATGTACCCTCATGACGGTGAAGTCGGTGAACGAGGATGAGCGGATCATTACCGGTATCGCCTCCACACCATCGCCAGATCGTGATGGTGACATCATGGAGCCAGAGGGGGCAAAGTTCCGAAGTGACACGCCGTTCCTCTGGCAGCATGACCGCTCACAACCTATTGGTACCTGTACCCCGAAAATGGTGAAGGGCGGTCTTGAAATCACAGCAAAGCTGGTTAAACCAACCCCGGATATGCCTTCACAACTTGCAGCGCGACTCGATGAGGCATGGGCATCCATTAAAGCAGGCCTTGTTCGCGGACTCTCAATTGGTTTCCGGCCTATTGAGTATTCCTTCCTTGATGAAGGTGGTATTCGCTTTCTTTCCTGGGACCTACTTGAAGTCTCGGCAGTGACTATTCCTGCCAATGCCGAATGTTCCATCCAGACCGTTAAATCTTTCGATCGCCAGTTTCTCGCCGCGTCAGGCAATGAGAAACCGGTAGTGAAAACCTCTAAAACCGCTGGCGCTACAGCATTAAAAATCAATAAAGGAAACAACACGATGAATATCTCAGAACAGATTAAGAGCTTTGAAGCGAAGCGTGCAGCGCTGGCCGCATCACTTGATGAAGTGATGTCGAAAGCTGCGGAAGAGGGGCGTACCCTGGATGCCGAAGAAGAAGAGAGCTACGACAATACCTCAGCAGAAATTAAATCCGTCGATGCTCACCTTAAGCGTCTGCATGAAATGGAAAACAATATGGCATCTACCGCCAAGCCAGTTTCTAAGGCCGCAAATGGTGAAGTGGCTGTCGTGAAAGCAAGTGCTCCCGGCATTATTCGTGTCGAGCAGAAGCTGGAAAAAGGTATCGCCTTCGCGCGTTTCGCTAAAGCACTGGCCGCTGCGAACGGCAGCCGTTCCGAAGCGCTAGAGATCGCCCGTAAGCAATATCCGGATGATGCCAAACTTCATCACGTTCTCAAGGCAGCTGTTGGGGCAGGAACCACCACCGATCCTAGCTGGGCCGGTGCACTGGTAGAATACCAGGACTACGCGCAGGATTTTGTCGATTTTCTGCGACCACAGACCATTGTTGGCCGCTTTGGTCAGGGATCCATTCCGGCCCTTCGCCGTGTACCGTTTAATATCCGTATTACTGCTCAAACCTCAGGCGGTTCGGCTAACTGGGTTGGCCAGGGCAAGGCAAAGCCGCTCACCCGTTTTGACTTTGAGCCGATCACTTTTAGTTTCGCAAAAGTGGCTGCCATCGCAGTATTAACCGATGAGCTGATCCGTTTTTCTAACCCGGCTGCCGATGAACTGGTGCGAAATGCCCTTGCAGAGGCCGTAATTGCCCGTCTGGACACGGACTTTATCAATCCGGCTAAAGCAGAAGTGCCGAACGTATCGCCGGCGTCTATTACCAATGGCATTACGGCTATCCCTTCTACCGGAAACCCGGATGATGATGCTGCTGCAGCCTTTGGGGTATTTGTTGCTGCAGATCTGCAGCCGAATGGCGCCGTTTGGTTAATGTCCAGCACCAATGCGCTGGCGCTTTCAATGCGTAAGAACGCTCTTGGGCAGAAAGAATATCCGGAAATGACATTGTTAGGAGGTACTTTCCAAGGCCTCCCGGCGATCGTTTCGCAGTACGTAGGTAACCAGCTGGTGCTGGTGAATGCGCCGGATATTTACCTGGCAGATGATGGCGGAGTTGCTGTCGACATGTCGCGTGAAGCATCTCTGGAAATGGAAAGCGCTCCGACTGGCGACAGTGTCACCCCGACTGGTACAGAACTGGTGTCCATGTTCCAGACCAATAGCGTGGCCATCCGCGCAGAACGCTGGATCAACTGGAAACGTCGCCGCACTGCAGCAGTAGCTGTTATCTCCGGTGTGAACTACGGCACTGGTTCCGGCAGCTAATTACTCAAAGGAGGGCGGGGGAAACCCCGCCATTTTGCATGGCAAAAATCAGATACCTCCAGCGTACCCACGACTCTAAACCCGGTGATGAAAAAACGGTAAATGACCAGTGCGCAAGAGTGCTGGTTCTGCTGGGCAAAGCTGAGTACACCGGCGGAAAGCGCTCAGGTGTCGGGAAAAAGAGAAATAATGCGGGGAACGGCTGATGTGGAACCCTTTCCGGAGAAAAGAGAAGTCGTTGCAGCAGCCTGCTGCCCGCGGACTCTGGACCTCACTGATAAGCTATGTTCGTGAGCCGTTCGCCGGCGCATGGCAGCGTAACATGGAGATTAACGAACAAACTGTTCTGTCTTTCCATGCTGTGTTTGCCTGCATATCGCTTATCGCAAGTGATATTTCTAAAATGCCTTTACGTCAGATGCGAAGGGATAAAAATGGCATATGGAAAGAAACTAATGCCGGCGCCGCAGCGAAAATTTACAGGCGGCCTAATGCCTATCAAAACAGAATGCAGTTTATCGAATGCTGGCTCAATTCGAAACTCACCCGCGGGAATACCATTGTTCTAAAAATCCGGAACACTCGTGGAGAAATAATTGAGTTACGTGTGCTGGACTGGGAAAAAGTCACCCCGCTTGTAGCGGATGATGGGTCCATCTTTTATCAGATCAATGCCGACAACATGGCGGGTATTGATACCCCGGTAACGGTGCCGGCTCGGGAGGTTATCCATGATCGTTTTAACTGTCTCTTTCATCCTCTGATTGGATTGTCTCCGATTTACGCTGCTGGCTTGGCAGCAATGCAGGGCCATCATATCCAGGAGAATGCTGCATTCTTTTTTAAAAATGGTGGCAAACCTAGCGGGGTCATTGAAGTACCCGGGAGCATCACCGAAGAAAACGCCAGGATCCTTAAAAACAACTGGGACGCGGGATATACGGGAGAAAATGCCGGGAAAACGGCCGTTTTGAGCAACGGTGCAAAGTATATTACGACGGCTATGACTGCTTCAGATGCTCAAATGGTCGAGCAGCTCCAAATGACAGCCAAAATCTGCTGTTCGGTCTACCACATTCCTGCATACAAAGCAGGGATAGGTGACTTCCCCTCTAACGACAACATTGAAGCGCTGGAACAGCAGTATTACTCGCAGTGCCTGCAAACGTATATCGAATCGATAGAGCTACTGCTGGACGAAGCTTTCGAGCTTGAAGGCGATATCGGTACAGAGTTCGATGTTAATGCGCTGTTGCGTATGGATAGCGAACGTCGGATCAAAACGCTTGGGGAGGGTGTAAAAAATACAATCCTGACACCAAATGAGGCGCGCAGGAGTGAAAATCTTCCTCCTTTACCCGGCGGTGACGCGCTGTATCTCCAGCAACAAAACTTCAGCCTTGAAGCGCTGGCACGGCGTGATGCTTCTGATGATCCATTTGCCAAATCTGGTTCCAGCAGCGTAACGGCACCAGAGGAATCGGGCGGGAAAGCCATGTCTGAATCTGAACTGACGGCGGCAAAAGCGATGCTGCGAGGATTGTTAGCTAAATGAATGAACGTGAACTTTCCCTTATCAGGGCTCTTGGAGAGGAGTTCTCCCAGGCGCTAAGCGAGCTTCGTGAGTCCTTCGACAAAAGCCTCAATGACTATCAGCAGAGAACTGAAGAAAAACTGACCCTCCTATCTCAGGAGGTTATGTCCCTAAAGGATACCACGGCACTTAACATTACAGCACAACTGGCTGATGCAGTGGCATCCATCCCGGCTCCGAAAATCCCTGAATTGCCGGATATTGGCGCTATGGTCAGCGAGGCGGTGGCGGCTTTACCTCTGCCACAGGACGGCAAGAGCGTGACGCCGGAAGACGTACGACCGTTGCTTCAGGAGTTAGTCACCGCGGCGGTTGGTGAAATTCCGGTCCCGCGTGACGGCAAAGACTACGATCCGGCAGTGCTGAAGCAGGCGGTGGAGGATGCGGTCGCCGCGTTACCGCCGGCGCAGGACGGCAAGAGCGTGACGCCGGAAGACGTGCGACCGTTGCTGCAGGAGTTAGTTAGCGCGGCGGTTGGTGAAATTCCGGTTCCGCGTGACGGCAAAGACTACGATCCGGCAGTGCTGAAGCAGGCGGTGGACGATGCGGTCGCCGATGCGGTCGCCGCGTTACCGCCGGCACAGGACGGACGGGATGCCTTACACCTGGAAATACAGCCTTTCATTGATGAAGGTAAGAGCTATACGCGCGGCTCTTATGCCACCCACAACGGAGGCCTCTGGCGTGCTTACGAGAAAACCCATGGTATGCGTGGCTGGGAATGCATCGTCGATGGCGTATCAGATGTTGATATAAGCATGAATGGTCAACGCAATTTTATTGTCACCGTCAACCGTGCCAGCGGTGCCAGTGAGAAAAAATCTTTTGATATACCGACTATGGTGTACCGCGGCGTATTCAAATCGGGCGATGAGTACCTGCCTGGCGATACGGTTACATGGGGTGGTTCACTCTGGCACTGTGACGAACAGACGCAGGATAAGCCGGGTGAGACTGGCTCTAAAGGCTGGACTCTGGCCGCCAAGCGCGGGCGGGATGGGAGGGGTAAAGCATGATTGAGCTTGTAACTTTACCCCAAGCAAAAGAGCATTTGCGCATTGACGATGATGCAGGTGATGGCGATCTGCTCCTGAAAATCCAGTCAGGCAGTGCAGCTTTGCTTTCCTACATTCAGGGGAGCCGCGAACTGGTTGTAAGCAGCGATGGGAATCTGATTGAGGGGGAGCCGCTTAAACGTGTGCAGGGTGCGCTTCTAATTCTTCTCGGTTACCTCGATCGCAACCGCAACGGAGAAGAGGAAGAAAAACTTCAGCAGGGTGAGCTTCCCTTCTCAGTAACGATGCTGATTTACGATCTGCGTCGGCCAACCATTATCTAACGAGGACATTATGGCCTGTTCAGGTTGCGCCAGGCGGCGCGAGTGGATTAAAAAGTGGACGAAAATTGCCTATGAACGAGCAACAGGTAAGCGCGCTGATCGCAGCGTTGAAAGAGCAGACAGCAGCACAGAGAGAGCAAACGGCAGCGATAAACCGTCTGGCTGAATCAAATAACGCTTTGAGGGACGTCATTATCCAGTCGCTGGCCGCAGATGAAGATATTGAAATTACTACGTTGGGGGACGAGCGCCCCGTTTACTTGAGTCAAAAAACGAGGGGGTAATATGCAGGCCGGCAAACTCCGACATCGTGTTATTCCCCAGAAATCCGTCTCGGTGCAGGATCCATTGACCGGAGAGGTAGTGAAAAATTGGGTTAACCTTGTTCAGTCAACTGCAGATAATGGGATTTGGGCTGAAGTATATCCCCTTTCCGCCAGGGAATTTACATCGGCACAGGCAACCCAGAACGAGATTACTACCAGGATCACAATCCGTCAGCGAAACGATATTACTCCTAAATGCCGTATTTTATATCGAGGGAAGATTTTCAACATTGAGGGGGTACTTCCCGATCCTGATAGCGGTCTGGAGTATTTAACGTTGCCCTGTTCGGAGGGGGTAAACGATGGCTGACGGGGTTGAGTTTAAGCTGACCGGGGTTGATGAGTTACTGGGTAAGCTTGAGTCAATCACCGATGATATGAAGCGTAAGGGCGGGCGAGCAGCGTTAAGAAAAGCGGCAAACATAATTGCTAACAGGGCAAAGGCTAATGCAAGCCGGCTCGATGATCCTGCAACAGGCCGAAGCATAGCAGATAACATTGCAGTGCGCTGGAATGGCCGCGAGTTTAAGCGTAACGGGAACCTTGCATTCAGAATTGGGGTTTTGCATGGAGCGGTGCTGAAAAAGCATCCCGATAAAGCTAAAAATGCCCCTACACCTCACTGGCGCCTACTGGAATTTGGAACGGAAAAGATGCGAGCTGAACCTTTCATGCGGCCGGCAGCTGAATCCAGCGCAGAAGACGCAACGAGAACTTTCGTTGAAGAATATGGAAAGGCTATCGATCGAGCGATAACCAGAGCGGCTAAGAAGGGGAGAAGTGGATGATCGCACCAATATTTGCTGTTTGCGCGGCCAGCCAGGCTGTCAGGGATTTGTTAGGCTCTCCCGTGCGACTTTATCCGTTCGGTCTGCAGAATGACAATATCGTTTATCCCTACGCGCTGTGGCAGAACATCAGCGGAGTACCGGAAAACTATCTGGACAGGCGCCCCGATGTCGATAGCTATACGCTACAGGTGGACGTATATTCGGACACTGTGACATCAGCTCAGGAGGTTGCAAAAGCGTTGCGTGATGCTATCGAACCAAATGCCTATATAACCCGCTGGGGGTCCCAAAGCCGCGACCCTGAAACAAAACGCTTCCGCTATTCATTCGACGTTGACTGGATAGTTAAACGCTAATCACCTAACTCAACAAACCTTCCTAACGCCGGCCATGTGCCGGTTTTTTATTTTGGAGAGAACTATGTCTGTGTTAACGCAGGGTACCCAGCTGTACGCGCTAATCCGCGGTGTTATTCATGAGATCGAATGCATAACTAACTTTAATCCCGGCGCGAACCCGGCAGATCAAATTGAAGATACATGCCTTAGCGAGCGTAATAGCCGGACGTATAAAAAAGGGCTTCGCACTCCCGGGCAGGCTTCAGTAACAATTAATGCCGATCCAGTGAATGACTCGCATTATCTGATGTGGCAACTGGCGGAGCTGGATGAATACCAGGATGAACTGATCCATTGGGCTATTGGTTGGTCTGATGGTGAATCGGTGCCTACAGTCTCTGCTGGTGAGATGGTTCTGCCAACTGACCGTACCTGGTATACCTTCCGCGCGTATGTTAGCGATTTTCCGTTCGACTTCCAGGGTAATACCGTGGTGTCTACCGCAGCCACGATGCAGCGTAGCGGGCCAGGCCTCTGGGTACGTAAAACACAAGCTGGAAGTTAATTATATGCGGGGTATGAACCCGCATATTAAGGAGAATACAAATGCTTCTCACCATCGACACTTTAAAAGAGTCAGGCGCATTTACTGGTCGCCCTGTAGAGAAAGAAATTAATTGGAAAGGAAGAGATGGAAAAGAATATAGAGCAACCGTCTTTGTGCGACCGATGGGCTATCATTCGGTGAAATCAGACCTTCTTGCAATGAAAGGGAACCATGATCCAGTAGCAGGCCTGATTGCGGCCCAAATTTGTAATGAAGAAGGTAAATCTATCTTTACGGAAGCTGACATACTTGGTAACGCTTCAGAAGAACGTGGTGCTCTCGACGGGCCTATTGTTATTGCTCTTTTAGCTGTTATTCAGGAAGTTAATGAGCTGGGAAAGACTACGAGCTAACCGGCGAGGATGAATTCTGGTGTGAACTGGTGATGAACGGCATCGGAGGCCACACCATCGCAGAGGCTCAGGAGCGGATGAGTCGTAGGGAATTTCTGGTTTGGCTCAAGTACCGTGAGAAGTACGGACCGCTCAATATCATGATGCGTACCGAGTGGGGCGCAGCCCTTGTAGCTTCCGTACTGGCTAACATAAACAGAGGTAAAAACTCTCCACCATTTAAGATCAGTGATTTTGCCATACATATCAATGAAGGCCCTATAAGCCTGGAAGATGCGATGAACAGTTGGACATGATTATGGTTTTTGGCTTTAAGGAAACCTGCTACCCTTTTGGTAACCAATATCAAGAGGGACTATAATGAAGGCATTAGGGCGAATTTTAACGATCATCGGTATTGCATTAGCAATATATTCACTATCTTTTATGGACGTAACTGTAGATGTTGGAGACGGGACAAGAGTAAACAATATAGGCCTGATGGCACAGCAGCAGAATTTTATTTTAATAGCACTTGTGTTATTTCTTGCTGGTATAATTATATCGTTTGTCGGAAGGAGGAAGCCGCTACCTGAAGTAGCTTTTACTAAGCTGGAGTCATTTTCATCCGAAGATTTCGTTACAGAAAAGAATGGACAGCAGACTGTAAATTTATTGGCGGTAGATAACTTCTCTTTGATGCTTTTAAAAAAACATGGAACCAGTAGTATTGGGGATATTATTTTTATGAATATGCCTTTAATCGATAGGCTGGAGAGTGGACTTCCTATATCAATTAGGAAAGAATTTAAACCAGCTCTAAAGAAAAGATTAAAGGAGAATAGTTAAAATAATGCCCGCGAAATGCGGGCTTTTTTTTGGAGGAAATATGGCTGGCAGGTCATTAGGAACGCTTACCATCGATCTGGTTGCAAAAGTTGGTGGATTTGTATCTGGGATGGATAAGGCTGAACGTGCATCTGCCAAATGGAGTAAACAGGTTCAGGATGACGCTGCGGCGTCAAGCGCAGCACTTGCTGGAGTTGGTGCTGCTGCCGTAACTGCGGGTCTCGCTGTAGGTGCCGCCGGATTTCAGTTATTAAAGAGTACCTCTAAGCAAATTACTGAAACAGACCGTTGGGCAAAATCTTTGAATGTATCAACGCAGGAATTGTTAGCTTGGCAATTTGCAGCGGAAAAGGCTGGTGTTTCTGGTGATCAGATGGCTGATATATTTAAAGATATTGGGGATAAAATAGGTGATGCAGTTCTAAATAAATCTGGCGAGGCAGTTGATGCCCTTAATTCACTTGGCTTATCTGCTGAAAAGCTATCCAGGATTAGTCCAGATAAACAACTTCTGGTAATCGGTGAGGCTCTTGGTAAAATTGGCACTAATGCAGAAAAAACAACTATCCTTGAAAGCCTTGGGAATGATCTGTCTAAACTTTTACCTCTTTTTGACAATAATAACGAGAAACTTAAACAGTTTATTTTCTTAGCAAAAGATTATGGAGTTGCTCCAGATCCTTCTTCGATAGATGACCTTGTTAAGGTCAATCAACTATTCGAAGACATGGAAGCTCAGGTAGCTGGCTTGAAGATGGAAATTGCTGCTGGGCTGGCAAAGGTTGATTTGTCTCCTTTGCAAAGCTCTCTCGACAAGCTTCATGACGTGCTCACTGACCCTGCTGTCCTTCAAGGTATTTCTGATCTTGTTTCTGAGGTGACTCAGCTTGCTGGGTGGCTTGTTAAAGCTGCTGCGGGAGCAGGGCAATTAGCTGCCAGTACAGGTAACAGGTTTGCAGCATTAAGCGGGAAAATAGATCTTAACAATATTGACCAAGTAAATGAGCGAATAACTTATTTGCAAAAACAAGTTGAGGGTAGGAAAGATATTTACTCTCAGGATGCATCAATGTTTGGATGGCTTACAGGAGTCGATGATAGCGCTAAAGCTCTAAATGATGAATTGTCTTCACTTATCGCCACCAGAGATAAGTTATCTAAACCAACCACGGGTAACCTTCCCCTTGCACCTGCGACTATCGCGACTGGTAATCCATATTCCCTTCCTCCTGGAGGAACAAACGGGAAACCAACAAAGGCTCCTGTTGATAAGGTTCTTAATGCTTTCAAAAGTGTCGAACAAAGCTATCTTCGCCAGCTGGCACTTACTGACCAGCTTAACGGTAAAACAAAAGAAGCTACAGAACTTGAAAAGTTAAGATTTGATATTTCATCAGGAAAACTATCAGGAATAACACAGGCGCAACGACTGAGGCTCGAGGGTCTTGCATCAGAAATAGATAAATATAAATTACTTGAGAAATACTATAACCTTCAGCAAGAGTTACTTACTCCAGAGGAAAGATTTCTCGAAATAACCAAGGAGCGTATCAAGCTTTTAAAGGAAGCTAAAGAATCAGGCCTTGCAAAACCAGACGACTATTCTAAAGCGGCTAAAGCTATTGCTAATAATGCGTTTGAAGCTGCTCCAGAATTTTCAGGTATTGATCCACTTTTTGGTGGTCAAAGTGGGGAACTTCGAAAGGTAGATAACGCGCAAAAGGAGCTGGAGGATTGGTATTCTACTCAGCTCAATTTGTTGGCTGAATACCGACAGTCGCAGTCTGAACTTAATGACGAGTGGGATGCAAAAGAGCTCGCCCTTAAGAAGAAGCACGATGAAAGCCTTCAGGCTCTTAATGATCAAAGAAATCAACTGATGCTGAGCAGTATAAGTGACGGTTTGGGCTCAATGGTTGATCTGACAAAAGAGGCTTTCGGTGAACAATCTGCAATTTATAAAGCTGCATTTGTGGCACAAAAAGCGGTTGCCATTGCTCAATCGATAATAGCTATTCAACAAGGTATCGCCATGGCATCTGCGAATCCTTTTCCCTATAACCTGGCTGCTATGGCTTCAGTTGCTGCTGCAACCGCTGGAATAGTTTCAAATATTTCTGCAGTCGGAATGGCGCATGACGGGATTGATGCAGTTCCTGAAACAGGTACCTGGTTGCTTCAAAAAGGAGAGCGGGTGACCACCGCAGCGACCAGCGCCAAACTGGATGCCACTCTGGATCGAGTAGCAAACCAGTCAACCGGTGGTGGAACTATTTATTCTCCCACGATCACTATCCCCATCAATGGTAACCCTTCCGATGCAACTTTGGCGCTGGTCCGTAAGGCTGCAGATGAGGGGGCAGAAAGGGGATACCAGAAGGCGGTTAATTCAGTCGCAA
>OGZS01000206.1_pt1 | contig 44874 bp, 46 predicted proteins | sample 1576901 | NCBI WGS metagenome assembly OGZS01 (sample SAMEA3541563, study PRJEB24748) | human gut metagenome | biome: human gut; feature: human-associated habitat; material: faeces | place: China | collected 2012 | reverse complement strand
CTAAACTTGCAACGACAATCGCCACCAAAGAGAGTAAAAACAGATATATTACGCCCGCGATGGCGGCATTTATCTTGTTGATATCCTTACTTAAGCCATACATACAAAGTAATAATAACCCTATGGCGACATACATTGGTGGTGAATCATATTTGGTTGCCGTAATTTCGAGATACTTAGCTCCCCAGGCTAGTCCTGCGGTTGCCACCAAACCTAAAGCGGTAATGAGCCATATACCGTTTAATATCCTGGCCTCGTGCTGAAAATCTAATTTATTGCTGTTTTGCGAGTATGATTCCATTCTTTTAGTTATCCTTAGAAAAAATATTAATATTCACCATCAATAAATTTAAAACCACGCATACAAAATACTTTTGCATTTATGGATACAGAAAACGCTTCCGCTCGTCCATAAGGCATATTTTATACCTGGTACTTGTTAAGTGTCGTTTTTAGTAAGAAAAAAATCCCGACACATGGCCGGGATAGTGATGGTGAAAAAGAATTAACGGCGGTTGCCGAAGATCCGCAACAACATCAGGAACAGGTTGATGAAGTCCAGATACAAGGTTAACGCGCCAAGAATGGAATATTTGCGCAGGTTCGACGTGTCGCGGGTATCAATCTGCTCACCCATATTTTTCAGTTTCTGCGTGTCATACGCCGTCAATCCGACAAAGACAATCACGCCGATGTAGGTAACTGCCCACATCAATGCTTCGCTTTTCAACCAGAAGTTGACCAGCGATGCCAGCACAATGCCGATTAACGCCATAAACAGCATATTGCCAAAGCCACTTAAATCGCGCTTCGTGGTGTAACCGTACAGGCTCATTGCGCCGAACATCCCGGCAGTAACGACGAAAGTACTGGCGATAGAAGCAGCGGTATAGACAATGAATATACTGGAAAGCGTAAGACCCGTCAGCGCCGAATAAAGCATAAAGAGCATCGTCGTTACACCTGCGCTCAGCTTTTGAATCATCGCTGATAACACAATAACCAATGCTAATTGCGCGATGATCAGACCGATTAAAAAGACACGGTTAGTGAACAACAGCTCCATCACGGCCGCGGAATTAGCCGCATACCAGGCAACAAATGCGGTCAGCAACAAGCCAACGGTCATCCAGCCATAGACTTGCGCCATATAAGTTTGCAAGCCAGCCCGGGGTTGTACGATTGAATCAGAACGTGGGAATCTGTCCATGACGATCTCCTGAAGATATAAGGAATATCTTAAGGATACTGCAAAATGATGAGGCTGTGCATCGACGCAGCGTAAACGTATGTACTGAGCGGTGAAATTGCCGGACGCAGCGGTGCCTTATCCGGCTAACAAAAAACTACCAGCGTTTTGCCGCCTGCTGATCGCTCTCCCGGGCTTCAACCCAGCGGTCGCCTTCCGGCGTGGCTTCGCGCTTCCAGAACGGTGCGCGGGTTTTGAGATAATCCATAATAAACTGCCCGGCTTCAAACGCACTGCTGCGATGCGCACTGGTGACACCGACAAAAACGATTTCATCGCCCGGCCATAATTCCCCGATGCGGTGAATCACAGTGACGCGCCCCAGCGGCCAGCGGTTACGCGCTTCATCAACAATTTCTGCCAGTGCTTTTTCAGTCATCCCCGGATAGTGTTCGAGGGTTAATGCTTTGACGCTGTCGCCCAGGTTATGGTTGCGCACCTTACCAGTAAAGGTGACTACCGCACCGTCTTCGTCACGCTCCGCCAGCCACGGGTACTCTTCTCCTACGCTGAACGGCTGCGGACCAACAACAATTTTGGTTTCTGCCATCTTAACCTCCGGTTACCGGCGGGAAGAAAGCTACTTCGTCGCCGTCAGTCAGCGGATGGTCAAAACTCACCAGCGTCTGGTTGACGGCAGCCAGTAATTTGCCATCTTCCAGCGCCAGCGCCCAGCGATCGCTCTGCGCAGCCATGTGCTGGCGTAACGCTTCAACAGTTGGGAAATCCGCAGCCACTTCGGTTGCATCTGTTCCCACCAACTCGCGCACCTGGGCGAAAAAAAGAACTTTAATCATCCGCTTCCACCTTAAAGTCACCCGACTTGCCGCCGCTCTTCGCCAGCAAACGTACCGGACCAATCACCATATCTTTTTGCACCGCTTTGCACATGTCATAAATGGTCAGCGCCGCCACGGAGGCCGCGGTTAATGCTTCCATTTCGACACCGGTTTTCCCGGTCAGGCGGCATAAGGTTTCTATACGCACCCGATTGTGCTCCGGCTCGGCCTGTAAATTGACTTCAACTTTGCTGAGCATCAGCGGATGACAGAGCGGGATCAGATCCCAGGTGCGTTTTGCCGCCTGAATACCGGCAATACGCGCAGTGGCAAATACGTCGCCTTTGTGGTGGCGACCATCAATAATCATCGCCAGCGTCTCGCTGCGCATGGTGACAAAGGCTTCCGCCCGCGCTTCACGCACGGTTTCCGCTTTGGCGGAGACATCCACCATGTGCGCTTCGCCAGCGGCGTTGATATGGGTCAGTTGCGACATACTTATTTCTTCAAATGTGGATGGAAATTACACGGACGCGTACGGGCATCCAGCTGCGGCGCGATGATATTTTCCCATGCGGTACGGCACGCTTTGGTCGAACCCGGCATGGCGAAAATCAGCGTTTTGTTGGCGACGCCCGCTACCGCACGAGATTGCAACGTGGAAGTGCCAATCTCTTCAAACGACAACATCCGGAACACTTCACCAAAACCTTCAACTTCACGGTCGAACAACGGCAGCAATGCTTCGGGAGCCTGATCACCTTCCGTCAGGCCAGTACCACCCGTAATCAATACCACTTGTACATCGTCGCTGGCGATCCACGCAGATACCTGAGCGCGAATAGCGTAGCGGTTTTCTTTCACAATGGCTTTATCGACAACGTGATGGCCCGCTTCTTGCGCCGAATCGCGCAGATAGTGACCGGAGGTATCGTCTTCTTCACCGCGACGATTAGAAACCGTAAGAATAGCAATACGGGTCGGGATAAATTCAGTGCTTACCTGACTCATCTGATCTCTCCTTTTGACGTTTTAGCCGCCAATGTACGATAAGTTTTGCGTAATACCGGTGTTGTTTTGATGCAGGAAATGGGTCTGTTTCTTCTCCCGCAGCGCCGCTGAAATACGCGCTTCCAGCGCCTGTTGCTGGGTATCGTCTTCCAGCAGATCGCGCAGGTTAACGCCGCCTTCACCAAACAGGCAGAGATGGAGTTTACCAATGGAGGAAACGCGCAGGCGGTTGCAAGTGGCGCAGAAGTCTTTTTCATACGGCATGATAAGGCCAATCTCTCCGGCGTAATCTGGATGGCAAAAGACTTGCGCGGGACCGTCGCTGCGTTGACGTAATTGGTGGATCCAGCCGCGACGCAGTAGCTCGTCACGCAGAACCTGACCAGAGATGTGATGCTTACGGAAGAGCTCGCTGCCCTCGCCCGTTTCCATCAGTTCGATGAAACGCAGCTGGATAGGGCGATGCTGGATCCAGTTCAGAAAGGTGTCGAGCTGGTGATGATTAACATCACGCATCAGCACGGTATTGACTTTGACCTTCTCAAAACCGGCCTCAAATGCAGCATCAATCCCTGCCATGACCTGGTTGAATTTATCCTGCCCGGTAATAGCGTGAAACTGGCGGGCGTCCAGACTGTCGACACTGACGTTAATGCCAGTAAGTCCCGCATCGCGCCAGTTCGCCACATCGCGTTCCAGACGGTAACCATTGGTGGTGACCGCAATCTGGCGGATAGCGTCGTTTTCCCGCACAGCGGCGATGATATCGGTAAAGTCGCGGCGTAAAGACGGCTCACCGCCTGTCAGGCGCACTTTTTCGGTGCCCAGACTGGCGAAGGCGCGCGTAACCCGGCGAATTTCATCGACGGTAAGAAAGCCTTTATTGGTGACGCCGCTCGGTTTGTAGCCATCCGGCAGGCAGTAGGTGCAACGAAAGTTACACACATCGGTAATCGACAGGCGCAAGTAGTAAAACTTACGCGCAAATGCATCAGTCAGTTGTGAAGCCATGTACACCTTTCCAGATACGGGAGGCGAAGTCATTTCTTCCTTCGCCCTGGTGGCAATCTTTACGAGCATTGTCACGGCCAAAGCACCGTATCAGTTGACCCAGGTGCAGAGGCTAGAGTGTTTAGTGGTTATGCCGATACTAGCGTGTAAATGAGATTTTTACCATCCACACTTTCGCTATGTAATCATGTATATAGCGTCATGATCGTGCTATTTCGCTACAGAATAAGGGAAAATGGCGGTTTTACTTTGATATACATCATCAGGGAGGCATAGCGTGCATCGTCCTTTAGAGGTAGAAGAAAATAGTTTGTATCCTCAATATTGGCAGGTTAATTGCTGTTTCCCCGCAATTTGCGCTACTGTAGCGCGGATAATCTGACTCCAGGAAACTATATGCGCAATCGTACGCTGGCTGATCTTGATCGTGTCGTTGCTCTCGGCGGAGGGCATGGACTGGGACGCGTTCTCTCATCACTTTCGTCTTTGGGTTCTCGTTTAACGGGTATCGTCACCACCACCGATAATGGTGGCTCGACGGGGCGTATTCGCCGTTCAGAAGGCGGCATTGCCTGGGGCGATATGCGCAACTGCCTCAACCAGCTGATAACGGAACCGAGCGTCGCCTCCGCGATGTTTGAATACCGTTTTGGTGGCAATGGCGAACTTTCCGGTCATAATCTCGGAAACTTGATGTTAAAGGCGCTGGATCACCTTAGCGTGCGGCCTCTGGAAGCCATCAATTTAATTCGTAATCTGCTGAAAGTGGATACGCATTTGATTCCAATGTCAGAGCATCCTGTTGATCTGATGGCGATTGACGATCAGGGGCATGAAGTTTACGGCGAGGTCAATATCGACCAGTTAACTACGCCGATTCAAGAGTTATTGTTAACGCCTAATGTACCCGCAACGCGTGAGGCGGTTCACGCTATCAATGAAGCGGATCTCATCATTATTGGGCCTGGCAGTTTTTATACCAGCCTGATGCCAATTCTGCTGCTGAAGGAAATCGCCCAGGCATTACGCCGCACGCCAGCGCCGATGGTTTATATCGGCAATCTGGGGCGTGAGTTGAGTTTACCTGCGGCTAATTTGAAGCTGGAAAGCAAGCTGGCAATTATGGAGCAGTATGTTGGTAAAAAGGTCATTGATGCGGTCATCGTCGGGCCAAAAGTGGATGTCTCGGCGGTGAAAGAGCGGATTGTGATCCAGGAGGTACTGGAGGCCAGCGATATTCCGTATCGTCATGACCGCCAGTTGTTACATAACGCGCTGGAAAAGGCGTTACAGGCTTTAGGTTAACGGAAATCCGAAGGAAAATTCCGGCTTCCTATTGAAGACAAAGTGCGCGTTGTTTATGCCGGATGCGGCGTGAACGCCTTATCCGGCCTACAAACCGCGCAAATTCAATATATTGCGGAGAAAATGTAGGCCTGATAAGCGTAGCGCATCAGGCTGTTTTCCGTTTGTCATCAGTCTTCTTCGCTATCCTGTTACGATGCCGCGATAAACAGCTCACGCAGCTGATGCAACTGGTCACGAATTTGCGCCGCTTCTTCGAACTCCAGATTCTGCGCGTGTTGCATCATCAACCCTTCCAGCTCATGGATTTTCTGCTGCAACGCTTTAGGCGACATATCCATCGGCACATTATCCGGCTCAACAATCGGGCGCGATTTTCCTCTGCCCTTCGCTTTGGTTTTGGCAATGTTCTGCCCCAGCGCCAGGATATCGACCACTTTCTTGTTCAAGCCTTGCGGCGTAATGCCGTGTTCCTCGTTGTACTTCTGCTGTTTCTCGCGGCGACGTTCGGTTTCGCCAATCGCTTTCGCCATTGATGGGGTGATCTTATCGCCGTAGAGAATCGCTTTACCGTTAACGTTACGTGCCGCACGACCAATGGTCTGGATCAACGAACGTTCGGAACGCAGGAAGCCTTCTTTGTCAGCGTCGAGGATCGCCACCAGCGACACTTCCGGCATATCCAGACCTTCGCGCAGTAAGTTGATCCCTACCAATACGTCGAACTCACCCAGACGCAAGTCGCGGATAATCTCCATACGTTCGACGGTGTCGATATCTGAGTGAAGATAACGCACGCGCTCGCCATGTTCTTCGAGATATTCGGTAAGATCTTCCGCCATCCGCTTGGTCAGTGTGGTGACCAGTACGCGTTCGTTAATTGCCGCTCGCTGACGAATCTCCGAAAGAAGATCATCAACCTGTGTCGCCACCGGCCGCACTTCGATAATCGGGTCAAGCAATCCGGTTGGACGCACCACCTGATCCACCACATCGCCGCCGGATTTTTCCAGCTCGTAATTACCCGGCGTCGCCGAAACATAGATGGTTTGCGGCGCTAATGCTTCGAACTCTTCAAACTTAAGCGGACGGTTATCCAGCGCTGATGGCAGGCGGAAGCCGTACTCCACCAGTGTCTCTTTACGCGCCCGGTCACCGCGATACATGCCGCCAATTTGTGGAATGGTGACGTGAGATTCATCGACGACCAGCAGCCCATCGGCAGGCAGGTAATCAAACAGCGTCGGCGGTGGCTCACCCGGTCCACGACCGGAGAGGAAGCGCGAGTAGTTTTCAATCCCCGAACAGTAGCCCAGCTCGTTCATCATCTCCAGATCAAACTGGGTACGCTGGGTCAGCCGCTGCTCTTCCAGCAGTTTGTTGTTTTCCAACAGCACTTTGCGTCTGGCGGCCAGCTCTTCTTTGATCTCCTCCATCGCCTGTACGATGCGCTCGCGCGGTGTGACGTAGTGCGTTTTCGGGTAGATGGTAAAACGTGGAATAGTGGAAACAATCTGCCCGGTCAGCGGGTCAAATAACGACAATCGTTCCACTTCCTCGTCAAACAGTTCCACGCGAAGTGCAATGTCATCCGATTCTGCCGGGAAGATATCTATCACCTCGCCACGAACGCGGAAAGTACCACGCTGGAATGCTTGATCATTACGAGCGTATTGCAGCTCCGCCAGTCGGCGCAGAATCGCGCGCTGATCGATAATCATACCGACCGTGAGATGGAGCATCATCTTGAGATATAAATCAGGATCGCCCAGACCATAAATCGCGGAAACAGACGCCACCACAACCACATCACGCCGCTCCAGCATCGCTTTGGTGGCGGACAAACGCATCTGCTCAATATGTTCGTTAACCGAGGCATCTTTCTCAATGAAAGTGTCGGAACTCGGTACATAGGCTTCCGGCTGATAGTAGTCGTAGTAGGAAACGAAATATTCCACCGCGTTTTCCGGGAAGAACTCTTTCATTTCGCCATACAGCTGGGCCGCCAGCGTTTTGTTGGGCGCAAGTACCATGGTTGGGCGCTGAAGGTCAGCAATGACATTGGCAATGGTGAAGGTTTTCCCGGAGCCAGTCACGCCAAGTAACGTCTGGTGCGCCAGGCCATCTTCCAGCCCCTCTTCGAGACGTCGAATCGCCTCTGGCTGATCGCCAGAAGGTTTAAAAGCGGAATTCAGTTTGAACGGTTTACTCATGAGTCGCTACCTGAAGGAGTTGGGCGGGCAGGTATGTAATTTTACTCGTCGTACTTAATTATGCCAACAAATTATACTGGATAAAAAAACAGTTCATCACCATAATATTTCTGTTACAGCGTAAACTCCGCTGTCAATCATGAGCAAAATTTACTCTGTGGCGAGATAAAACTCCGGCCTTACCGGGTTATCCCCAAAGCAACGGCTTTTTTAACATTTGTCAAGATGAGTGATGACAGTTTTATGGCAAGAGATGCCTGTTCAGTGACTGCCATTGCATTTATCTAACCAGTTAAAAAATAAAAGATATTTCTTTGAGCCGTCTTTAACGCCAATTCGCGTGCAAGCCGCGTATTCTCTCGCTTGCCTCGTGTTTTCTAACTCTAATACACATGGTTATCCACAGGAATAGTGGATAACTGTCTGCAGCCCCTATCCCCCGCCGCCTGGGCAATTCCCACATTCGCCGCATGATGCGGAAGTAAAATTTTTTTCGTGATTATTTTAGAATTTAATTGGTTAAATTGCAGTCAATCGAAGACGCGATCTCGCTCGCAATTTAACCAAATACAGGATGGCTACAACAAGGCAAGGTTTATGTACTTTCCAGTTGCCGCATTTTCTGGATTTTCTGCAAGCCAGGGGATCTCTCCCAGCAGCGGCGCGGGAATCATGCGGGTGAGCGTGGTCATATATTCAGCGTGACGTTTTCCCGGAGGCGTAACATCGTTCGCCACCCAACCCGCCAGAGTCAGTCCGGCGTGTTGTATTACCTGTGCAGTCAACATCGCGTGATTAATACAGCCGAGTTTCACACCAACTACCAGTATCACCGGCAGTTGTTCCTGTGTTACCCAATCTGCAAAAGTGAAAGTGTCAGAAAGCGGCGTAAACCAGCCGCCAGCACCTTCCACTAACACCCAGTCAGCCTGTTGTTCAAGCGCGCGTAATCCGGCGCTCATTACCAATGATTCTATCGGCCTGCCCTCTTGCGCGCTGATGATGTGCGGCGAAGTGGGTTCTGCGAAGGTGTAAGGATTTACCGTTGCGTAATCCAGCTGCAGGCTGCTGTTGCGCTGTAACGCCAGCGCGTCGCTATTACGTAAGCCTTCCGGGGTCTTTTCGCTGCCAGAGGCGACCGGTTTATAACCTGCCGTCCGGTAGCCTACTGCCTTTGCGGCTTGTAAAAGTGCACAACTGGCGACGGTTTTCCCCACTTCGGTATCCGTTCCGGTGACAAAATAACGTTTACTCACGAGCAATCACTCCCAAAAAAAGATGATACGTCAGAGGATATCGCCCCTGTTGTTGCGGCCAAGCCAGTTGCAATCGCTGCAACTGCGAACGCGTTAATATTCGCGGGTCGCGCCCTTCATGAAGATGCGTGGCACCGATGCCTTTCAGCGAACGCATGGCACTGAGCGCATCATCAAACCACAGCGTGATGGGCTGAATATGATGTTGATAATGCACGCCGTTCAGTGACTGTTCGATTTCATCTGGCGGTAAAAAGCGATTAGCATGCGGACGCTCGTCCACCGCCTGCCACGCCTGATGCAGTTCGGGTAACGATCCCTGCACCAGCGTGGTAAACGCCACCACGCCTCCGGGGCGCACCACCCGATACAGCTCGCGGAGTGCCGTGGATAAATTACCGCACCACTGCACTGCGAGATTGCTCCATGCAAGATCGAACGTCGCAGTCGCTAACGGCAGGGATTCGATATCTCCCGCCAGATAATGGTCTGCGGCATCCTTCTGGCGTGCCTGAACAAGCATTGGCGGCGAGAGATCTAAGGCCGTCACCTGCGCGTGACGTTCCCGCCAGTGGCGGCTCATCCAGCCAGGTCCACAACCCGCGTCCAGTACGTGGGTGTATTTACGCTGTGGGAGCATTGCCAGTAAGACGTCAGCACTCTGGCGCTGTAGATCTGCGTGTTGCTCATAGAGTGCGGCTGCCCGACCAAATGCCGCTGCAATGGCTTGTTTATTAACCGTTGCCATGCAGCACCTCCAGCAGACGGTCGATATCCTGCATTTCATGCGCTGCGGTTAGCGTTAAGCGCAGTCGCGCAGTACCAGCGGGTACGGTTGGCGGGCGAATCGCCGTGACCCAGCAGCCTTGCTGGCGCAGTTTTTCTGCCAGTTGTAACGCACGGCTGTTATCACCGACGATCAATGGCTGGATGGCGCTGCATGAATCAGCCAGCGTAAACGGCAAATCCTGTACTCCGGCACGAAAACGCGTAATGAGTGCCGCCAGTTTTTCGCGCCGTGCATCACCCTCATCACTGCGAATGACCGCCAGCGACGCACGTAATGCCTGCGCCTGAGCGGGCGGCATACTGGTGCTGTAGATAAGGTGGCGGGCGAATTGCAGCAGATAATCCGCCACCGTACTGGAGCAAAGCACCGCTGCCCCGCTGACGCCAAATCCTTTGCCAAAAGTCACCACCAGCAATTCTGGTTTTACCTTTTGCAGCCAGCAGCTGCCGCGCCCCTGCTCCCCGATAACGCCCGTGCCGTGGGCATCATCGACCATCAACCAGCCATTGTGCTGTTGCGTTACCTGCTGGATTTCCGCCAGTGGCGCAATATCGCCGTCCATGCTGAACACGCCTTCTGTCACCACCAGTTGCTGCCCCGGACAGGGGGAAGCAAGCAGTCGCGCCAGATGAGTGACATCGTTATGAACAAAACGGCGAAGCTGCGACGGGCTTAAACTGGCAGCCTCCAGCAATGAGGCATGGCTAAGCCGGTCAGCGACAATGCGGTCCTCTTTTGCCATCATCGCGGCAATGACCGCCTGATTAGCGGCAAAACCAGAGATAAATAGCAGTGCCCGCGAATAGCCCAGCCACTCGGCCAGTTCTTCTTCCAGCGCCTGATGCGCAACGCTATAACCGCTGACGTGACCGGAACCGCCGCTACCGATGCCAAATTGCTCCGCCCCCTGCTGCCAGGCACGGATAATTTGCGGATGATGGCTTAAACCTAAATAATCGTTACTGGAAAAGTTCAGATACTGGCGATCATCCGCCACCAGCCAGCGTCCGGCTCCTTGCGCCACTGGATAACGGCGACGCAGGGCATCGGCAGCACGCCGCGCATCGAGCGCCGCGTTGATTTTCTCCTGCCAGCTCATAATGCTGCCGCGTTGTAATATTCGTCGGTGTCCGGGGTCATCAGCGCCTGTTCAAGACGTTGCTGTTGTTCGTTATCCCCTGCCAGCACGGCAGTTTGCTGCGGATTTAGCCCCAGTTTGCGGAACAGTTGCAGGTCTTTATCTTCTTCCGGATTCGGCGTGGTCAGCAGTTTGCAACCGTAGAAAATCGAGTTTGCGCCTGCCATAAAGCACATCGCCTGAGTCTGTTCGTTCATCTGCTCGCGTCCGGCAGAAAGGCGCACGTAAGAGGTCGGCATCATGATCCGCGCGACCGCAATGGTGCGAATAAAATCAAAGGCATCGACATCATCGTTATCGGCAAGCGGCGTGCCTTTCACCTTCACCAGCATGTTGATTGGTACGCTTTCCGGCGGCGTCGGCAGGTTTGCCAGTTGCAGCAATAATCCGGCGCGATCTTTTACCGTTTCGCCTAAGCCCACAATGCCGCCAGAACAGACTTTGATCCCGGCATCGCGCACTTTTTCCAGCGTATCGAGGCGTTCCTGATAAGTGCGGGTGGTGATGATATTGCCGTAAAACTCCGGCGAGGTGTCGAGGTTGTGGTTGTAGTAATCCAGCCCGGCGTTCGCGAGGCGCTGCGCCTGAGATTCACTCAACGTGCCCAGCGTCATACACGCCTCCAGCCCCATCGCTTTTACCCCCTGCACCATTTGTTCCAGGTACGGCATATCGCGTTCGTGGGGATTCTTCCACGCCGCGCCCATACAGAAGCGCGTCGATCCTGCCGCTTTCGCTTTGCGCGCCGACTCCAGCACCTGTTCAACTTCCATCAACCGCTCGGCTTCCAGCCCGGTTTTGTAGCGCGAGCTTTGCGGGCAGTATTTGCAATCTTCCGGACAAGCTCCGGTCTTAATCGACAGCAACGTGCTGACCTGCACCTGACGTGGATCGAAATGCTGACGATGCACCTGCTGCGCTTCAAACAGCAGATCCAGCAACGGTTTTTCAAATAATTCTGTGACTTGCGACAATGTCCAGCGTGGGCGGTGAGCCATGGGGCTTCTCCAAAACGTGTTTTTTGTTGTTAATTCGGTGTAGACTTGTAAACCTAAATCTTTTCAATTTGGTTTACAAGTCGATTATGACAACGGACGATCTTGCCTTTGACCAACGCCATATCTGGCACCCATACACATCCATGACCTCCCCTCTGCCGGTTTATCCGGTCGCGAGCGCCGAAGGTTGCGAGCTAATTTTGTCTGACGGCAGACGCCTGGTTGACGGTATGTCGTCCTGGTGGGCGGCGATCCACGGCTATAATCACCCGCAGCTTAATGCGGCGATGAAGTCGCAAATTGATGCTATGTCGCATGTGATGTTTGGCGGTATCACCCATGCGCCCGCCATCGAGCTATGCCGCAAACTGGTGGCAATGACGCCGCAACCGCTGGAATGCGTTTTTCTCGCGGACTCCGGCTCCGTAGCGGTGGAAGTGGCGATGAAAATGGCGTTGCAGTACTGGCAGGCCAAAGGCGAAGCGCGCCACCGTTTTCTGACCTTCCGCAATGGTTATCATGGCGATACCTTTGGCGCGATGTCGGTGTGCGATCCGGACAACTCAATGCACAGCCTGTGGAAAGGCTATCTGCCAGAAAACTTGTTTGCTCCCGCCCCGCAAAGCCGCATGGATGGTGAATGGGATGAACGTGATATGGTTGGCTTTGCCCGCCTGATGGCGGCGCATCGTCATGAAATCGCGGCGGTGATCATTGAACCGATTGTCCAGGGCGCAGGCGGGATGCGCATGTACCATCCGGAATGGTTAAAACGAATCCGCAAAATGTGCGATCGCGAAGGTATCTTGCTGATTGCCGACGAGATCGCCACCGGATTTGGTCGTACCGGCAAACTGTTTGCCTGTGAACATGCAGAAATCGCGCCGGACATTTTGTGCCTCGGTAAAGCCTTAACCGGCGGCACAATGACCCTTTCCGCCACGCTCACCACGCGCGAGGTTGCGGAAACCATCAGTAACGGCGAAGCCGGTTGCTTTATGCATGGGCCAACTTTTATGGGCAATCCGCTGGCCTGCGCGGCAGCAAACGCCAGCCTGGCGATTCTCGAATCTGGCGACTGGCAGCAACAGGTGGCGGATATTGAAGTACAGCTGCGCGAGCAACTTGCCCCCGCCCGTGATGCCGAAATGGTTGCCGATGTGCGCGTGCTGGGGGCAATCGGCGTAGTCGAAACCACTCGTCCGGTGAATATGGCGGCGCTGCAAAAATTCTTTGTCGAACAGGGTGTCTGGATCCGGCCTTTTGGCAAACTGATTTACCTGATGCCGCCCTATATTATTCTCCCGCAACAGTTGCAGCGTCTGACCGCAGCGGTTAACCGCGCGGTACAGGATGAAACATTTTTTTGCCAATAACGAGAAGTCCGCGTGAGGGTTTCTGGCTACACTTTCTGCAAACAAGAAAGGAGGGTTCATGAAACTCATCAGTAACGATCTGCGCGATGGCGATAAATTGCCGCATCGTCATGTCTTTAACGGCATGGGTTACGATGGCGATAATATTTCACCGCATCTGGCGTGGGATGATGTTCCTGCGGGAACGAAAAGTTTTGTTGTCACCTGCTACGACCCGGATGCGCCAACCGGCTCCGGCTGGTGGCACTGGGTAGTTGTTAACTTACCCGCTGATACCCGCGTATTACCGCAAGGGTTTGGCTCTGGTCTGGTAGCAATGCCAGACGGCGTTTTGCAGACGCGTACCGACTTTGGTAAAACCGGGTACGATGGCGCAGCACCGCCGAAAGGCGAAACTCATCGCTACATTTTTACCGTTCACGCGCTGGATATAGAACGTATTGATGTCGATGAAGGTGCCAGCGGCGCGATGGTCGGGTTTAACGTTCATTTCCACTCTCTGGCAAGCGCCTCGATTACTGCGATGTTTAGTTAATCACTCTGCCAGATGGCGCAATGCCATCTGGTATCACTTAAAGGTATTAAAAACAACTTTTTGTCTTTTTACCTTCCCGTTTCGCTCAAGTTAGTATAAAAAAGCTGAACAATAAACAGAAAACACTGTAAATATCAATATGTTATGAAAGATTTAGTCTAAATAATAGACTGCATAATACTACAAAACACAACATATCCAGTCACTATGAATCAACCACTTAGATGGTATTAGTGACCTGTAACAGAGCATTAGCGCAAGGTGATTTTTTGTCTTCTTGCGCTAATTTTTTGTCAATGCACTGGGTTAGTTGAATTTACAACCATGCTCAGTATCTCGATAAGCGCAGGTAGATGATGCAGTGGTGGGCTGATTACATCGATGGTCGTGCAGGAGTGTAAGCCATTACGCGAATTCTTCCACGATCGCCATGCCAGTAGCACCATCACCACCGGTAAATGCCGTACCGGTAAACCCAAGGTCATACGCGCCACCACCACCGGATCCGGGAGCTGCGCCAGCAATACCGGCCTGAGAACCCGCCCGGCCACCGCCGCCAAAATACGACGCCCCGCCGTTGCCCGTCAGAAGGCTTGAGCCTGTCTGTCCATCTGAGCCGGTACCACCGTTGATCCTGATATCTCCGGTCGCCGCCGTACCTCCGGCGCCGCCGGCGGTATTGGACACGCCTGACTTCACTCCTCCTTTCCCGCCAGGAGCTGAGAACAGGCTGGCAAACGAGGTGGCCCCACCATCCGCACCACTTACTGCGCCAACTCCGCCCTTACCACCCTTGCCGACAGTAATCGCATAAGAACTGGCAGCAGACAGGTCAACCCATACGATAATGGTCGCGCCCGCGCCGCCGCCAGCACCGGAGAAGGTTTCTGTATTGTTGGAGGCCTGGCAGCCGCCACCGCCGCCACCGGCACCGGTCAACGTTACTTTTGCATAACGGGCCAGAGGAGATCGCGTATAGGTTCCGTTTGCATAGAAAACTTTTGGAGCGCCAAGTGAACGCCCGACAAAACCAGAGGAATCAGATATTCCGAGGTTATAACGGGCTTCATTTATCGCATCCTCACCGGCATCTTTAATTTCTGACAGGTTATTGCTGATCTGCAGGAACGATAACAATGATCCGGCTGTCATTAAATTCGCGACAATGTCATTTGTTGACCATACGCGCGCCGTAGTTCCTTCCTGACCACGAATTACTGTCATCACGTCACCAGATACAGACGTGACGTGCATAATTTCTGAAATTGTTTTCGTGGCCGCGTCGGTTATCGTTAATTTGAAATAACTCTGCCCAGATACAGGGGAAGGGAATAAAGCCCCCGATCCAGTTCCCACGGTAATAACGGTAGCGGACGCGCTAATACCCGCAGCGAGAACACTCTTTGCGTTATTATTTGCTAATAGCTTCAGCGCCATATATACCCCAGTTAAATAATAGAATTATCAGAACGAACATCGCAGATAGTAAATGTCACGACGCCGGCGACAGTGACATCATCCAGAGCCTCGCCTTCAATCGCTTCGCCGTCTTCGGTTATCAGCGACTTTCCTCTCAGCGTGGCAAGCTCCGTCCCGCCACCGTGCTGGATCAGAACCTGACTACCCTGCTTTGGCTTCAGGGATATATCCAGCACAACGTAACCGCCAGACCGCTCGAACAGGCGCGTGTTAGGACCAACATTGCAGATCGTGTTAACAGACAGGCGTTGTTCAACGTAGTCCGTCGCGGGTGAGGGGAATCCCATTACAAAATCCTCCCCATGTTGGCCATCATCCACAGCCTGTTTTCGCTATGCTCTGCCGTTTTATCGATGAAGTAAGACTGCTCGCGAGCGATCCAGGCGCTAGCCTCCACCTCGGAAAAGTGGATGCCGCGCTGGCGCAGCGCGGTAACAAAGTCTCGGGTGTGAAGGTACTGAAACCCCTTGGAACTGCGCAAAACCGACTCGCGGAACGCCGCGGCAATGTCTGACTATCGAAGCATGATCTGCCCTCCCGTATACTGTTTTTATATACAGTAGTTTACTTTAAAGGCAGATCAATAGCTGCTACGGAAAGGTAGACGGATTTGTTGGGATCGTGTCGCCATAGTACTTCCCGCCTGAACTGAATCGCCTGTTAAAGATCTTCTGTTCAGATGCCGTGGCCTCTGCCATGGTCATACCTGCTGCAGTGAGATCGATAAGATGCCATCTGTAAAGGACGTATGAACGACACAAATTGTTCAGTAGCATACCGAAACCGCTAGGTGACCCCCAAACCATATGGTCGTAGTAGGCAGTTGCGGCAGCCATATCTGTGCCTGTTTTTGCTGACGCTTGAGATTTCAGGGCAGGATTACCCGTCAACCCTCCATCCAGACTGGCAATCAGCAACTTGTTATTAGATGGAGCTGAGTTATGCGACATCAAAACTTCTACAGGGTTCTGGCTCGTCGATGACGGCTTATCTCGAGTAATACGATGATGCACGAACACGGCGAACTGGTGGTCGTTCTGATGCGCCACAATGTACGGCAGAATGCCGGGACAACGGAAGCGGGCCAGGTGGCCAGACACCTGATTGACCTGAGAGACTATGCCATGAATACCAAGCTTTGGTGTTCTCTCAAATTTAACTTCAGTGCTACCAAGTGTATTTGAATACTTAAAGGCCAGATCAGCCTGCGATACACCAGTTAAGGTGGCGGCTGGGATCGCGGCTAAATTTGGCGTTGTTGATATATCAGTACCTGTCGCTGATAAATTAAAGTTTTCATCCACTTCATAAGCATCCAGCAGCCCAAGAGACCCATCAGTTAACCCAGGGTACGGATAAAAAATAGGCATTCTTGAATCTGTAAAATTAGCTCCATATAAAGGATTGGCGCGGCCCATATTTTATTCCTCAAAAGAAAAAGTTATTGTTAAGCATTCCTGCAAGACCTTCGCTGGATGATATTGTGGAAAAACCTGATCCACCATTCGCAAGCGCAAGACCACCTGTGTTACTAAGGTGTGTCCGGTCTATTGATTTTTCAGACCATACACCGCCATTATTGTAAATAATATTTCCAACTGTTCCGCCACCTATCCTGATGTAGTAATCCATAGAACTACCACCAGTTGGTAATACTGTGTCACTCCATGTACCTTTGTATACCAGGTCGTTTGTTGTGAACCCTGTAAATGACCCGCCATTGAAAAATGACCAGGGTAGAACGCCATAAGTAACAGCAACTTGTTTTTCGGTCATGCCCGGGAAAGTAGGATCAATTGCGTCAGTAGCAGCAGAAAGCATATTTTGGTATACGTTAAAGAAACGTCCTGGGAATATTCTTCTGTACCATTCTCCAAGCTCGTAAAGAACACCCGTTTTGGCGTACTGGTCCTCATGCTGCTGCACAACAATTCTTGAACCGTTCCATGTCTCTGTCCTTTGCCCCATAATTGTCAGGAATATATATCTAGCATCCCTGGCCCCAACCAATGCAGCCATTTCAATAGAATCCTGCCTGATTTGTGCAGCATTTAAATCTGTTGTCGGCTGGTTATTTTGCCCGTGCCAAAAGCAGATGACCTGACCGGCATAATTATCCCCGTTAACAAGAATTTCCTGCTTTAACATACCGAGGACCTGATCGGAAGTAGAGCCGCCATAGGAGCGGACCTCCCCGGGCACGCTCACCTCTGAAAGGATTTGGTTGCCGGAATTTCCACTGCCGAAAAGAGAATCCCCGATCAAGAGAAGCTTACTCCCAAGAGATTTACGGATTGTCGTCATCACCTGAGCTTTCAGCCTTACACCGACAGGGCCAGAGCTTTTATCAGAACGCCGAATTTCCCACTCGTCAGAGTTTTGACTACAACGTAGGCTGATAGAGCTGCCTGCAGCAACAGTAACGGATGCCTGACCTGCTATGCGAATCCACGCGGAGCCATCCCAGAGAGCGTAATCTCCGGCAGAAAAACTATTTCCTGAAATGGTACCCGCTGCGGATGCCTGATAAACCGAATTACGCAGTGGACTAGCAGGATAACCAGAGGAAGGCGCAAACTCTCCCGCGTAAACCAGTGCATCACTGGCTGATGACAGCAATACCCATCGTGGAGTCATGGATGCGCCACCGGCAGTTTGCAGTCCTGTATAGAGCAATTTGTCCCCTGCCTGCAGCGCCATGCCGTTGAACGTCCCAGCAGCAGTCACCTCATACCAGCTGTCCGCGATTTTAATCACACCGGTGCCCGGCCCACGCTGGATGACGAACTCTGTACCATTCCAGACAAGATTGTCGCCGCAGTACAGGCTCTGACTGCCCCAGGTGCCCGGTAGTGTCTCGGAGAGGTTTCCGTTTGTGTTATAGGCCTCGTAGCTGTAGTAATCACCGACAGCAAACGTCCCTGTCGGCGTGGTAACTGCGGTGGTGAGAAACCGCCCTTTTTTCGTCAGCGATGGCACCGCGCCTGGCGTAAACACGCCCGCCCGCGCTTTCCCGGTGAACAGCAGCCCGCTGGCCTGCCGGTATTCAATCGCGGTGCCGGTCGCATTAATTCCGAATGCGGCCTTACACACATGCGACGGCAGCGGAGACCAGGCAGAGCCGTCGCATGCATTGGTCCGCACCGCGATTTCGGAGAGCGTTGAGCGCGTTGCATCCGGGCGGGCATCTACAACATCCTGTGGGTGTGCAATAATTTTATTCTGTACATCTTCAGTCAGCGTTGAGAAGCCGACGATGTCATCACCCAACAGAAGACGAGAAATAAATACATCGCCATCTGTCGTCACATAGCTGGACATCCGCTTTGTCACCGGATCATAGTCGACGCTGACATAACCAGTATCAGGGTCAAGGTCCAGTGGAATGACCTGCTGAACTTCTGTGGAAAGTTGTGAGTTCCCGACGCTATTCTCAGGGACCTGTAACAAGGGAATGAAGACCTGTCCATCCGTTGTGGTATATGAAGACATACGTCTGGTTACCGGATCGTAGTTGATTTCTGAAAACCCAGTATCAGGGTCCAGTTCCTGAGATAAAATACTTTGAACATCCAGCGAAAGTTTTTCTGAGCTTACTGAGCCATTTTGAATATTATTTCCGGCGACTGCATTTTCAGATAATTGCAGCAAAGGGATAAAAACACGACCATCACGCATAGTGAACTTAGACATGCGCATGGAAACTGGGTCATATTCAACATCAACAATATCGATACCATCATCCAGCTCAGTTGAGATTAATCCCCTTGACGCAAGATCATCGATATACCCCTTGGAAATCATTACCCGGCCAGTGGCAGATAATATCCCTGAATTATTGATAACTTCTATTGCAAGATATTTGTAATCGGAGTCTCGGTAATAAGCATTTGACCCAACAGGAATATTGCCAGCGTCTGCATCAGCCTGCGCAGCCGCCAGCGTAGGGAATTCGCGTATGGTATTAGTTATAGATCCCTGTCCGGGGTACTCAGCAACCTCTTGTGCTACGCCTGAGTTGTTTTTGTAATAACGGAACGCAAGGACATTGCCTGTTCCCTGGGGAACGCGGAAGTATTGCCCGTTCGTCGTCGCTGCAAGGCCAGCCGCCGTATCAGCAAAGGTTGATTTATTGTCACCAAATTCCGAGGCGCTAAGTGCGTATCCCTGTGCCTCTTCCGCTGAATCAGATGCCTGTTTTGCAAAATCAGCAATCACATTCAGCGTGTCAGCGGTCATCATGTTGGCAACCATGTCGTTGGCCGCCCACGCACGCGCCAGCGTTCCTTCCTGTGCGCGCTCAATCGTGAAGATGTCCCCAGCCTTGGCTGTCACGTTCACGATCTCAACCTGTGAGCCGGTGGCGGCATCGGTGAGAGTGAGCTTAAAGTAACTCTCGCCTGCCACAGCATCAGGGAACTCGGCACCAGTTCCAGCGCTAACGATCAGCGACGTGTCGGTTGCGCTGATAGCAGAAGCCAGCGTGCTTTCTGCGTTGTTTGTAGCCAAAAGGGTTAGTGCCATGTATCCTCCGGGATTAGGCAATAAAAAAACCGCAAGCGCGGCCTTTTAAATGGTGAATATTATGAATAATGCTTCTATTGCTATTTTAAAAATACTTTTAGGAACTCTATCTACTTTATTAATACTCCTTTCGTGCGCCTTGCTTATTATTTTATTTGGATTTCTTTTTCAGCAAGGAATGCCGCCAATAGATATGATAAAAATGTCATCCATTTTGTTTTTATCAATAGTTGTGCTGTATATAATTTGTCAGAGCGTTAAATCACATCTGTATATAACAATAGATAATCGAGATAAAAACCTAATCAAATATCTCAACCGTGACTGACTGGTAAAACGGCATGTGCAGCAGGCCGCTATCCATGGCCTGCTTGAAAAAAATGGCGAACTCGAAATCCTCAGTGATCACAAAGGCCGTGTCCTTCTGGTTGTACTTCCTGGAGTTATAGGCCGATGCATTGTAGATAGCGCTCCGCGTGAACATGCGGCGCCCTTTATAGATGGAAATCACGATACCGCCATCCACAAACTGGATCGAGATACTCCATCGCTGGTCGTTGAGAATGTCGGTGCCATTCACTCCCAAAAGGAACCGCAGAATACGCCGCTTTATCCATGGGATAGAGAAATAGAAGCCGTCACCTTTGTAAAAATTCCAGGTCATGATCCGCTTAAAAAGGTCATCAGAGACAACAACCTGGTTTGACTGGTCAATCACCCGGTACTCATTGAATGCCAGCTGGTTAAATTCGAAGGTGTTATATGGGCCTATCTCCTGCTGATCGCTGCTGGAAATCACCGGCGGCAAAACGCCATAGATGCCATGGGCAATCCACCGGAGCTGATCTCCGGTGTTGTAGTCACCGATGAAAATCGGCAGGTTGGCATTAACCATCCAGTCATAAATGCCCTGCGCCATCGAGTTATACGCAGTAAAAAACGCCCGCAGATTTTCATCGTCGTTGTATTGCGTATACATATACGACCGGATGATATCGTCCAGCATGCTACGCCCCTGTTACGATCACGCCATCCGACGCGATATAAAAATAACTGAACTTATCGCCGCTGATGATATTCGTCCCGGCATCCGGTGGCGTTATCACACCATTGATGGTGACCACGACGTTTAAAGTGCTGATCAGCCCCATGTCGATTGTCGAGTTAATCGCCTGTAAGAATGCGTCTTTCAGGTTGTTAACGTTCAGCGGTTTCCCGGCGAATATGCCGTTCACATACTGAATCGTAGGCGCCGAGACCAGAGAGGCGACCGTCGCATCAGTCAGGTAGTTAACACTTTCGGTCCCCCACTGATACGTCACAGTGACCCGCTGCAGCAATGGCGTCACGAACGGGATCACGTAGTTATCAGGCCAGTCATTCACCGTCACGGTATTGTTTCTGACGTTCGGTGTCACCTCGCCGCCGCCTCCCCAGGTCCCGGATGAAGTGGTATCAATCCCGATGGAAAAAGTGTGAGGAGACAGTACCGTCACGGTCAGAGGAACGTCATTAATACCCGTCATCCCGGTAACGCCAGTGATCCGGATAACCTGGCCGTCAGTGTAGCCATGAGTCAGGTCTGTGCTGACGACGCCAGGATTTGCATTCGTGATCCCAGTTACATTCAGTGAACACCCTTTCAGCCGGCTGATATCCCCCGCAGACTTATAGAGCGCGCCAGCAATATCGTAAATATCACCGCCGGCGCACATGACTATCCACTTATCCCCGTCCTGAATGACAGAAACCAGGCGCGCCTGCACGTTATCAAGGCTGGTGAGATATTGCCGGATAAATCCAGGATATCCCTGAACGGTGGCCATCTGCGCCTGCCATACGCGATCACGAAACTGATAGTTCGTTTCCGGGTCAGCACCCGGAGTGCCGGCGATCGGGTTGGTGCAGGTGATGGTTACGTCAGACGGTAGACTGGATATGATCTGGTTAACCGTATTTACCGGAACCGCCCAGGTCCCGGTCTCTGTTCCCTCGCATGATACGCTGGCAGACACTCCTGACGACGAGATTATCGTCGCATCACTGACTGAATAGGTATAGGTCCCATCAGAAACAATAAACCCCTGTGGGATAACAAATCCCGCGGGGCCGGAAAACTGAACCGGGACTGTTGTTGTGCCAGCCGTTTTCTGCCCAGGAATACCAGCCTGCTGTGCGAGAAGCTCCAGCATGGCCAGGTTAGCCTTTAGTGGCCCCACCGAGTTAATCAGGTCAACCCTTGCTTGATCACAAACGATGAGCGCGCCGACATCGGTACTGGCCACGTCCTCAATCAGAGATCCAGGCAAATCAGTTGTGAGTCCCGGAGATAGCGCAATTGCCTGAGAAACGAGCTGTGCTCGTAGCTCTTCCGGCGTCAGAGGAACCGGGCCTGCTGACGTATAGCTGACTGGTAAATCGCTCATACGGCCACCTGTGTAATTATTTTTGAACCTGCATTTGTGATTGCCGAGATGTTATAAACAGGCGGGTCGTCGCTGATCAGCGCAATCTGCAGCGAGGAAAAATACTGGCTGAACTGTTTCTGAATACGGTTTACGTAATACGTCGGCAGGATTTGCTGGATCACCGACCCGGCGGCCGGGATTCCGTTGTTCGCATAAAATGGCGACTCCTGCGGCGCCAGTTTCAGATTCTGGATCAGGGTCGTCAAATACACCGAGTCATTAAACCCATATTCGTCGGTTTCCACCAGGACCCACTTCCCCTCAGAGTTTCGGCCATAGGTTCTCACTCGGTGATACTCCCGTTATACGTTGAAGTCGGCCCCCCGGTATCATTTCCATCGTTGCCGTTTGAATGCTCATGGCTGTTAAGCCAGGCCAGAAGCGACTGCCATCCGGCGTGCATGATTGCCGGGCTGGTACTGGCCACTGAATCCTGCAGATGCCCTGCCTCTCCTGAAAGGCTCCATTTGCTACCGGTCAGTGAAAAAACTGTCCCGCCAACGGTGACGGTGAAGCTGTCAGGTGTGGAAATAGCGATGCTGTCAGGCTTCAGGAGAAACGTCGTGTTGCTGCCGCTGTCGCGCAGCGTTACACCCTCCGGACCGTATACCGTCACCACCTGCCCGTCGACACCCTGCCACTCGGTATTACTGATCGGCAAAAAAACGAGGGCGCTTAAGTTTGCTGGCGGAGTCATATCTGCAATGCCGCCTCCCTGACCGCTAACCCCGCCAATGTAAGTATCTGCGGGGATAACAATCCCCTTATCTCCCGGCTGCATAGGGTAACGAATATATTGAGGGCCAAATAAGGGGATAGTCACTTGCGGCAAAACATATGGGATATCCCTTAGCTCGAAGGAGACGGTGATCATATTCCCAGTTTGCTTAACCACGCTCGCCGGAAGAACTTTCCCTGATTTTTGAAGCGCATTTTCAATCTTTCTTTCAGTAAACCTGTTCATGCTTGAGGCAAAATTAAGCTTGTTGTCGATGCTCATGCACTACCTGCCTTAATGAAAGGGGAAGCCTCAATAATTGTTACCCATGCCTCTGCCGTTGGTTGCCTGCTATTCCCTAACAGGCGAACGGAGTTCACAATAAAGTCGCCAGTAAAGGCAGAGTCTTCTCGATACTGAGAGTACGAAGAGGCCTGTATCAACGGAGTGCTTTTTTTAGGCATCAGGATGTGATCGCCAACCTGAATATCACCGCGCATTACGCACGCCATGCTGATTGTGTTAAATGCCACCCATGTCGGCTGCCCTATCAAATCCTTGAAATCTATTTGGGTTGGGCTGTTGCTTCTGGCTACGGCGCTGGAAACAGAAGTCTTATCCGGGTGGTTATCATAATCGTTATCCCATACCCGGATCTCATTACCATTCACTATTGCGATCTCTACACCAGAGTACCCGCTATCGCGAATTCTGGAACGTGAAAAAGCATTAAGGTCCTTGGCCAGGGTGACAATGTCATCACAAAACAGCCCCCGGTAATGATTAAGGATTAGCCGGTCGCTTATGTTGATATTGAACGTATACCCTCTGATGTTCATAAAACACTGCGTGAGGGCTACAGAAAGCTTCTGCCCCTCCTTCCAGTCAAAGGTTAAAGGAAGGGGTACGGGTTTGTTATTTGGTACGTTCTGGACAGGACCAACAACGATTATGAAGTCAAGTCGTAACTCAATACCCTGCCAGTTACCAAAGACCTGATTTATCACGCCATCCAATACCAGTTTTGGTGCGGTAACCTTGCCAGCCAATGGCAGCCCGTCTTTCATCCCAAGGAATATTTTAATTTTTTTGCCAAAAAAATTCTGGCGAGCCTGCTGCATTTCTTTTGGGCCAATACCCCAGATGGTCAGGTGAGTTTCGCCCTGGGGAGTCGATTCACCGTACCTGAGGATATCAAACTCAATCATCAGGGCGCCGGGGTTGTAAACTCCGTTCTTATGGCTACTGTATTTTATCGTTCTTTCCGGAGAGGCACCTTCAGCAGGAATGGTTATCTCAATATCATAATATCTCATGAACTGTTTACCTCAATCAGTCCATTCTGTTCGCGCCAGTACATGGAGGACGAATTAAACACTCCGGAGATAATATTTATTCCACCGTTAAGCTCGGAGCCAACGAGCGGGGTATTTAGAATGGTATTCCCAGAGCTATCTGTAATGAGGACATACCACCTCAGCCCGGCAATGTTCCATTTAACCTGGCAGTTATAGACGGTGCCATCAAGGATCGGTGTAAATGTCATGCTTTGACGATCATTGCCGGTAAACGGATAATTCTGGGTTGTCATGGCCCTACCCCCAACTTACCCAATAGGCCGGTTATTGCTTCCGATACAGAGCTCCCGAGAGGCGTGTTGCCAAGAGCATTGGCGGTATTAGTCCAGGATGGGTCGGTTACCATATCCCCGGCGCCAATCTTGTTTAAAAAATTGTTCACGGCCTGCTCTGCACCATTATCGGTTATCAGTGGCTGCTCGAAATCCCATATCCATGAACGCTGTGGTAATGGATCGTTACCAGAGGTAATGTCCCTCACTACACGCAAAATGCAGTTGCTATAGATAACGGATGGGGTGGCGACGATAAACGTGCCGCCTAAGTTAGAATGCGCCTGAAGGACAGACTGCAAAGCACTCATAGTGACGAGCTTTGTCATCGCCCCGGTGTTTTCATTGACCGGGGCCTCCATTACCAACGAAACGCGCAAAGGCTGAGCAAGCAAGGCGTTCGCAGCTACTACCTGGTTGGCGAAAGGGTATCTGGCAATTTCATAATCAACCATTGTGGCGCCCTGAACCGGTCGCCAGTGGCAGAAATATTTATCCAGATCGGTTAGGTTTATGGCTCCTCCAAGCAGCCCCGTAACAAAGCTCGCGCTCTGTGTCAAAGCGACGATCGGGAGCATTCCTCCAGGAATGGCCTGCGCTATCCCTCCGCAAAGTATTACTGGGGATATTTCAAAACCCAGCTTATACATTTCACGTGTGAATCCCATTACCTCGCCCCCAATTGCGCTGAAGTTACCACTGCATTCCCACCGGTATTGTTATAGATCTGAATGACTGTGCTCTCAGAAACTCTGCTACCAGCCCCTTCTTTTTGAGATATAGCAGAAATGAGTTTCGCGATAACCTGAGGATCATTGAGATTCAGTTTCTGATTCTCATTAAATCCAGTAGTTTTAACCACATGCCGAATATACTCAGCGGTATTATTTTCCTTAGGAGGAGCCCATTTTCTTGCAATATCTCCTACCGTATTTATTCCTTTAGCGCCATACATTTGAAGTTGCTTTGTCGCCGCCAGTACGCCTTCATCCAGCGTTGGGAAGACGGCAAATTTACCGCTTCTCGTATTCTCGCTGCTGTATCCTTCAGCCCACCGCAGATTTCCCGGATTATTAAATCGATCTGCAATAGTCCTGTTTCTGTCGGAAGTATTTGCAGGTGTGGGATCAACAGCTTTAACGGTTCCATCTTCAAAGAAGCGCCTAACACCCTTGAGCCAGCCCCATACATGCGGGTCATCATTGCTTCCAGGAGTATAGGATTTTCCCGTTTTCGGATCGATGATGGTGCTTGGGCTCAACATCGTTGACCCGGATGATATATCCGCAGTAGAGATACTCGCTTTCCCTGTTACCCAATCAATAACCTTGCCAATTAGATTTCCCATTTTCTCTACTTTGTCCATAAAGTTGCTTACATCTGTGGAAAATTCAGGAGAAGCGAGGTAATTACCGAATCGCTCAATGCCGCCGGCAAGCGCATCAATCCACTTGCCGAGTTCGGGGGATTTCAGGACGGTATCAATAGCACCTGCCAGCGCATCAGACAGTTTGCTCAGCTGCGGCGTGAGCGGACCCAGGCCACGTACAAACGTGTTTCTGATACTCTGACTGCTGTAGTCGAGCTGAACATTGAAATCCTGCCACTGGCGCGCCTGCTGGTCGGTAATTTGCAACATGCGCGCATCCTGCTGCGCGCGCTTCTCCATGGCGGTGATCTCCTCATCGCTCATGTTTTTGAAGCGGTTCAGGTCATCCAGCGTAAAGAAGTTTGTCAGGCCGTGCGCCTGTGCGCCCTGCAGTGTGCTGCCGTTCTGCACGAAGATATCGCGCGCGTTGCGGATCATCTGCGGGAGCAGTTTTGCCGGGTCCTGGTCGGGATTGTTAATCCCCATCGCCTGAAACGTCCAGCGCTTCGACAGGTCCATCTGGGAATCGCGAATAGCGCCCAGCGTCCCCGCCGGATTACCCAGCGCTTTCTGGTAGTTTATGGCGGTGGAATCCAACGCGCCGATACTCGTCCCGAGTCCGAGAGAGGTAAACCGCTGGGCACCGGTGGTGGCAGCCAGGCGGTTGATGCCAAACAGGCCGCCAACGCCCAGGACGCCGGTAAATATCCCGACAATACCACCCCAGGACAGAAGGCTGGCCGTCGCTTCCTTGATGTGACCTGCCAGCGATTTAGCGTCTTTCGTCGCATCGCTGAGGAAGCCCTTCGCAGATCTGGTGCTTTTGTTGAATTCGTCCTGCTTTTTCTTCGAGTCTTCCAGGTTGGTATTGAGCCGATCGATGCCGCTGTTGATGGTCAGAATGGCCTCGGCCACGGCATTAAACTCCGCGCCTAACTCCTTCGCCTCACCTTTGGCTTTTTCGGTCTGCTTGCTGCTTTCGCCAATACCAACGGCAGCTACCCGCCAGGCTTCCGGTAAATCATCCAGCGCGCTCTGGTATTCGCGAAACTTTTCCATAAACGCGACAAACTTGTCGTCATTTACGTCAATGTCGACGATCGACTTAGCTACCATTGAAGAAACCTCTTTCTTTGAGCGCGGCGAGGAGGTAGCGCTGCCGGTACTGCGCCGGGCTTGCATACTCCTCGCCGGTGATCTCCCTTATCACCTGCCAGAAGCCCTCATTAGACGCCCAGTCTAAGAGGGTATAAATGACGTTTCCGGCTGGGCATTCTGGGTCGGGGTATCGGTATCCGGCTTCGACGTCTGCAACGAATCGCGGAACGCCGTAACGCTCGATGAGGTTAGTTGCCCATCGTACATTTTGATCACCGTTCCCACGGTCGGCGCGATCAGGTTTGCCTTCTGAATAGCAGAGGAAACCATAAAAAAAACCACTTCGCCTTCGACCTCGCGATACTCATCAGGGTCGATAACCCCCTGCTTGAATGCCACCTCAAGAGGCGTGGTTTTCCACTGGCCGCCGACGTTATGGATAACGACCGTCAGTCGCTGAATTTCATCAACGATGTTCGGGCCTGTCCGACCGTTATCGATTTCCGCTTTCAGGCTCTGCCTCAGCATCATCGCGGCGATTCTGGCGGCGCCAAGACCACCAACCTGCGAGATGAATTTGGTGAACAGGTTCCCCAGCAGGATGCAGTGCTCTTCCACCACCTCATAGGGGAACGGCGTCACGTGCAGATATACGATCGAGCCGTCTTCGCGGGTAACGCTGGTGACCAGATTCAGTTTCTTGTCAATTTTCATGCATTACACCCACATGTTGTCGTTGGTGACCATATAGCCGCTGATGGTTACCACAAAAGCCGGGTCCATCCCGCTGAAAGCCAGCTCGTTGAAGTTGACCAGATAGCAGTTGAGCAGCGTGATATTGCCGAACGTCGTTGCATCCGGCGTTACCACGATTTCACCCAGCGACGTGTCGGTTAAAAAGCGTTGCCGGTAGCTTTCTCCCAGCCCCTGAGTTTTCAGGAGATGCACGGTCAGCGTTACCTGCTGATACGGCGCCTGGCTGCCGACGGTTCCGGTCATCGTAGGGATGATGTCGGTCGCCGTGCCATCCGGACGCAGGCTAATGCCGTCCTTTGCCAGGTACGACGCCGAAACGTTCAGCGCCGGTGTGTCCGTGACGGAAAGAGCCCCGCGTACGCGGTTAAGGAAGCCCTGCGGTACTAATGGGTTCGCCATTTTTTACGCCCCTACAAAGTTCGTTACGTTCACGTTAAACGTGATGGATTCGAAGCCGCGGCGCGGCGTCATGACGGCGCTCAGCCCGTTATATTTGCCTTCCTGATAATCGGAGGGGTTCAGGCTGTTGTAGTTACTGAACGGCACGGCGTTGATCACGGCGTTGCCGGCGTAAGTGCCTTTGTCATACTCGGTGTTGAAATCTTCCTGCGTCAGTTGCGTGTCGATGACGCGACCGAGGATCAGCCCGTAGCTGATGCCATTACGCATGGTTTTCAGAGCGCGACGCTGCAGGCGGTCAATGCCCTTCTGCTCGTAGTACAGCGGGTTAACGGTCGTGTTGGAGCCGTTGATGATTTCATTCGCCAGGTCGAGCTCAAGGTTGATCGCCGTCCACGCCACCGAATACCAGTAGTTGAACGGGTTACCGTCGAGCATGCGGCCGGTGAACAGCACTTTATTGCTGAGGCCACCTTCGGCGCCGGTACCGATGTAGTTGATGTTGCTGTCCTGAAGCGATTTCAGCAGTGCGCTGTTGCCTTCCAGCGGATACTCAGTCAGGCCGTACATAAAGCGGTACGACATCGGCGGCACCATGTTGCTCGACCCCGGGTCGTTTGCCAGGGATGACTGGAACGGGCCGGCCATGGAAAACTCGCTCGCCGGAATATCCGGAGCCTCGACGCCGGCAAAGACAGTTTTGTATTTCGTCGCAGTCCACACTTCATAGGTCGCGATCGTTGTGGTGACAAAGAAGTAAACCAGACTTCCCGGTGAAGTATAGAGGCTGGTCAGGGTTTTAAATTCATCGACCGAATCCCATTCGCGCGGCACCAGATAGGAGAAAAACTTCTGGTAGGTGTTACCCAGGGAGACGTCTTCAGCAATGAAGGTTGTCAGCGCTGCGACAGCTGCCTCCATGGACACATCGCCCAGTTCCAGCACATAAACAGCCCGCGTTTTACCCTGGGCCCAGAACGAAGTATTCATCTGGGAAATTTCGGTCTGCACTACCGTTTTTACCGTTCCCATTGCCGTTGCGGTTCCTGGGTTGGTCGTCAGCGGATAGGTGAAGGTGTTGGCTCCTGTCACCGTAGCGGTATAGGCGCCATTGTACCCCGCCGGAGTCGCGCCGGAGATGATCACCGGGACCTGCGACCCGTTAGTCCATCCGTGAGCGGCAGCCAGCGTGACGGTTACCACGCCAGTAGCCCAGGCGAGCGTCGAGATGGTTTTCGCCGGTGCAAGGATGTCGGCCAGGTCGGTTTCACTGGTCAGCAGCTGATATTCACCGGCATTCAGCGTCGTGCCGCCCATAGAAATCATCGCCCCGGACTTTAACAACTGCGAGGGCTTCGGCGGATTCGTCACCGACACGTTAATATTAACAATTGCCATTTACTTATTTCTCCGGGTCAATGGACGGAATTGCAGACGTGATCAACTGGCGCGCTAAATTACGCATCCGTTGCTGGTAGTAATTGATTTTGAATTTGATGGTCTTACGCATGGCAATGATGTTGAGCTCGTTCTGAGTGACTCGCTCATCCTGCACGACGGGAATATTCATGATCCCCATCTCCGGGGCATCGCCGGTCGTGTAGTCCTGCACATACCGCACAAAGTCTTCAATGCTGGCGTTACGCAGGCCGGTGACCGAAAGCGTCACATCTTCCGATACCAGCTGATACTGGTTTTGCTTCTCGTCCAGATAGAAAGCGCCGGCGATCGGTGACGTGTTACTGCATTTCACCGTCGCATAGGGCGGAGAAAGGTTCTGCGTTGAGAGCATCGCCGGGAACATCGGCATGTACTGATTCAGTGCCAACCAGATCGGCAACGAGCTCGACACCACTACGTCAGAGAGGTCTATGTCATCCGCAGAGTTGATGATCTGCGACCGCATGTGCGGGAAAATTGCCTCTCCGGTGTAGTGGTACAGGTTCGCCGGCTCATTCAGCCCGGTACGCCGGGAGAACGAGAACTGAACGCCAAAAAACTCGCCGATGTACAGCACCTCTGACCCGATGTCGTTAAACGGGTCGATGTCCGCCTGTGCGGTGAACGTCACCACGTTGCGATCGTAAAGTTGCTCGTCGTCCTGAATGGTTTCTGTCGTCAGGTGCAAATAACCTTTCACATCCACCGTATCCGGCTCATTGTTCGGATCGTCAGACAGGACCGAGGCTTTCACCCAGAACACGAAGCCATCGAGCGGAAGCACCTTTCTGATGTACTTCGTGAACGTGACCACCTGGAACCGGCTCAGATCATCCAGCCCCTGCGTCAGGGTAGCGTTAAGCTCGGTTTTGGCGTTCTGTAACTCACTCAGGGAAGGCATTCATCACCCCGCTTACCCAGGCGCGCATAGCTGCCTGATAGGTTCCTGTGTCAATGAACGAAGGGCGCGGCGGCCCCTTTTTGCCTTTAAAGCGCTTCGATATACCCTCAAGCGCGCGGCGCGTTGGAACACCAGGGAGGCCGTTCATCTCGGTGTTATCGAGGAAGCCGACAAAGAGATCGTGAACTTTGGACATTGACTCAGCGAGCGGGTCTTTTGCCGGCGGCGCGCCAGCGAACATGTTTTCAAGCGCTGCGGCCAGGTCTTTGCTCATCAGCTCAGCGATGTCGTTCCCGTAGCGGTCAAAGAACGTCTGCATAATCTGATACCTCGCTTCCAGCTCTTCCGCTACGCTCCCCGTCGTGGTGTCCTCGTCCTCGTAGGGGATATCGATAACGCCAAGATGAAAGGTGATCATGACAAGCCCCACAGGCTACCGAACTGCTGAGCGATCATCAGGTAGCGACGGCCCCACGGGTCCTGGAGCATCTGCAGATCTGCCAGCGACAGGTCTTTGAAGAAATCAGGGACCAGGCGCTGTGCGCTGGTAGAGTTATCCCCGGCTCCCGTGATAACCCCGGCTTTGAAGTCATTCAGCCCATATTGTTTACGGAACTCAGCAAACACAGCCTCTGTCCCGTAATTGATGAGAAACGATGCCCCAAGGTTATAAACCGCGATGCTGTACATGTTAGGCATAACGCACGCGATGTCCGGGTTAACCCATTCAATGGCGCCGCCATAGGCGAGAGAAAAAGACGGCGAGTCGTCGGGAACCTGGTCGGGGGTGATTCCCATATCAGATCGAACGAATTCGATGAATCCCGACAGACTGGTGGTCATTTCTTCTTGCTCCCGGCTTTCGGCGTGACAATTTTTTCGTTGATGGTCGGGTCGTCTGAATGGTCATCGCGCCCCTTGGCCTGCTCTGCGCTGAATTCCATGTCACCTTCGTAGCCGATACCGCTTTCGCGCAGTGTGTTATCCAGCGCGGCGACGGATGCCTGCCGGCGGTTATGAGCCCCGCGGGTCAGATGACCATCGTTATCGCGAATGGTTTTCTCAATAACGCTGGCGGAAACGGGTTTGTTGATGCTGTAGCACAGGCCGACAAATGCCTGGCTCTGGTCGATTTTGGTTGAGTCAACCAGACCGTAAACCTGATGATGCTGAATAACCGCTTCGACTTCTTCGGTCGAGCCATCCAGAACCAGCATCTGTGAGCCGTGCTCAATGGGGATCTGGCGAAGGCGCCCGGTTTCCAGCTGGCGGAAAGTGAAGATGTGGCGCTGCTTGGTAGTGTTGGCGATGTACAGTTTCATTGTTTACCCTTCGTAAAAAAGCCCCTGCACAGCGAACCATGCAGAGGCTTAAGCACTTCTCAATTTCGAGTTTTAGTCGCTGTATTTCATCGACAGGATGGTGATAGCTTCCGGACGGACTGCCCAGCCAGCCGTAGAGCGCATTTCTGACAGCACGTCGATAGCGCCCCCGGGGATTGGCGTCGGGATTTCCATCGGTGCCGCCATGTCGGTGAACATCAGGGCGTTCGCCGCAAGAGACGGGCTCAGTTTGGCGAATTCGTTGGTGTTCACGGTGGAGTTGGCCATCGGCACTTCCACTTCCGGGACGGTGATAACCACCGCGTCAGTACCGCCGGCACCGGCGCCGATCAGCGTGTCGTCGTACACCCAGTCAACCTGAACATTCGCGCCACGGAGAACCTCTTTCACGGTGCCGCCGACGGTATCAGTACCGCCGCCAGGACGCTGATAAGATGTCAGCTGAACGATCTGCTGAATCTCCATCGCGCCCAGCACTCGCTGCGGACCGAGGATAACAACACGCTGCTGGCGACCCAGTTGCATGGTGCGGGTCAGCGCGGCCTGTACATGGCCCAGCAGATAGACAGCCATCTGTCCATGGTCGTAGGTCAGCACAGTGGTGTTGCTGTTGCTGTCCGGCGGCAGGGTTTCGGTGGTCGCGCCTGCGGTGTTCAGCAGACCTTCGCCGCCTGCCGGGTTCATGCCGTACAGCAGCGCAGAACGCAACTGCTGGAAGATGCCCTGACGCATGCCGAGACGCTGAGCTTCTGGCAGAGCCACGTTCCAGTTACCGGCCGCCGCGGTGTCGTGGTGATCGTAGATACCACGGCAGCGGAACAGGTAGGTTGGAGTGGAGATCATGCGCGCCTCGAGCGCCACGCTCGGCAGCTGGTTGGCGTTGCCGGACTGGCTGGAGGTTACCTGGGTACGAATATCCAGGCGGCGCATATAAACGTACTGGTCGCCTACGCCAAGGCGGACCTGCGGGTTACCGCTGGCGATGGTTTCGAACGCACCGGACGCCTGCTGGTAACCAATGATCAACTCCGGCGCAATATACGACGGGTTGACGATGGTGTAGCTGGGGGTAATTGCAGCCATTTAAAGCTCCCGATTAAAGTAAGACCAGCGCGCAGCTGTCGGTGTTGTTCCAGTTAAGGAAGCCCGTAGCGCTGTCATAGCTGACAGTTTTAGAGTTCCCACTCTCGATGGAGATGACTTTCACTGGCAGGGTGATGTCTGCCTGAGCAACAGCGCCGATAGTGCCCTGCGTGGTCGCGGAGCCGCCCGGCGCGCTGGCAGGCGCATAGGTGAAGGTTGTCGTACTCGGTACGCTCAGCACAACGACGGTGCCGTTATAGGCAGTCGGAGCTACGCCGCTGATCTTCACGTACTGGCCAGCGGTCAGTCCATGCGCAGAGGCGGTGGTGGCGGTGGCCACGCCGTTCGAATAGGTAACAGCGGTCGTGGCAATGTCAGCACCGGCAAAAGCCGCCGCGGCTGCGGTGGTCACCTGGTTATTGACGAAGTCCCACGCCAGCGGCGTTTTCACCGATGCGCCAGCGGTTCCGAGCGCTACCACCTGCGCTGAAGCTTTCAGCGGAACGCGCATGTTGGATCCAAGGCGGTAGAATGAAACGCTCATGCCGGACGCATACAGCGGAACCGGTGATTGCGGAGTGGTAAGGCCGTTGTGGGCCTGGTTGAAGACGGTGAAGCCTTCGAGTTCAGCCAGTGACACAGCGCGACGAATAGTCGACCCGCGAGGACTGGAGTTCACGCCGGGCAGCAACTCGGCAACCGGCAGGCCACCCCACAGCGGTTTGGTTTCGGTGGCGGCGACAGTGCCGGACGCCAGGTTAAAGCGATTTGCCGGATCATCCAGAGCAACGCCCTGAATGAAGCCATCAGACTGCACACCGAAGGAACCAGCGGCATTCGTGGTCGCCATCGGGTTAAGAGATAAATTAGCCATGCTTCAGAGCTCCCGTTAAGCCTGGTTGTTAAAACTGGTGACCTGACGCTTGCCAGACTGGAACGGCGCCCAGGTGACGGCGGGATCGCCTTCAAAGGTGCTGATCTGGCGACCGGTTGCATCGGCGCGCTTAATCTCGCGCAGCATACCGGGACCAACTGACAGGCTGGCCGCCTTCTGCGCATCAGCGTAGATATGCTTTTCGGCAGTGCTCAGCAGTTGAGAATCAGCGATGGCAGAGAGATCGACGGCTTTGTAGTCCGGAGAATGCTCCTGCAGTTGAATCATCAGACGGCGGCGATACGCCATCGGTTTTTCACCGGACAGCGGGATCGGGGCGCGTTTGCCAAAGCTGGAGAAGACGCTATCGGCTTTCACCTGCGCTTCTGCAACTTCGTTGCGCTCTTCGTCGCTCAGTTCGGTAGGAATGCGGGAGCGAAGCTCAGCAATTTCCTGGAGGATTTGAGAGTCGGCTTTTTCTTTTGCCATTTTCTCAGCCTCTTCGGCATCCGCCTTTTCTTTGGCTTCAGCATCAGCTTTTTCCTTCGCGGCTTTCTCTTCCGCGTCGGCTTTAGCTTTCGCCTCTTCCGCTTCTTTGTCTTCTGCGTCAGCCTTTTCTTTCTTGGCGGCCTCTTCGGCGTCAGCCTTGGCTTTCGCTTCCTTCTCTTCGTCGGCCTTAGCCAAACGCGCATCGATCGCCTTATTAATCAGCGCTACGATTTTTTCCTCGTCCATCTTTTCAGCCTCTTCAGGAATGGAATCAGATTTAACACCGGTAGGGGCAAGGAGCTTGTCCCACACGCCCTGTTCACAAATTGCAACGTGGTCGAGCAGCTCGGGGGATGGCTCCACCAGTAGAGGCTGACCGTCGACAATGATTGATTGAGCAACCTCTGAGAACTTCACAGTTGGCGAGGTGCTTAATTGCCTTGTTGCCATAATTTCAGCAGCTTCGGCGTCGTACACACGCGCAACGGCCCACACTTCGCCCTTATCGGCAACCCAGGCATTTGTCAGGGTGCCAATAACGCGCTTTGAGAACTCGTCGCTATCAAGTGTTCTTTTTTCGGGGTGAAGCCAGATAAGTGGTACGCCAGCTACCCGCTGGAGAAATTCAGGGGTGAGATAGTCGTCCGGGTTACGGAACGTCATCTCCTGATCTGCAGATCGCCAGGTAACCCCTGTTCCGGTCACCCGGATGGCGAACATCCACATGTTGTAAAAATATTGCGGGCTGCTGAGCGTTCCGTCAGCGATGAGCGCGGCCACGTCGGTTTCGTTGAGCGCCTGCTGCGCCAGCATTTCAGCGAATGGCTGATGAAGCGGCTTTGGCAGATCGTCAATATGGAACCATCCGGCGGCCAGCGATTCGTCGTTTATCTTCGCTTCGAATTGCTCCGGCACGTCGGCGCGGTAGGTCAGGTAGTCACCATGTACGCTGTGCGGCGTCAGCGGGCCATCGTACTGATAGCCTGTTTCCTCCAGCACCTCGCGCCGTGCGGCGTCTATGGCTAACTCTCCCGGCTCTATCGTCCCGCCCGGCTGGCACCATGTGCCATCATCCGAGCGCTGGATCAGGAAGACGAACTTCCCCTGACGGAACATTATCCCGCTGCCAAAAATAGCCACGTTTTAATGCTCCTATGCTGCTTTCATGGACTCCAGGAACTTGCGGCCCTTCTGGGTCAGCATGTCCTCGGGAATGCTGCGGAGGTTGTACAGATAGGTGACGTAGCACCGACAGAAAACCTCTTCGCCAGGCTGCGTAATTTCGTCTAGATAGCCGGCAGGGCCAGCTTTGACATAGCCATTTTTCTGCGCCCAGTTCCCGCGGATGAGATAGATCAGCTTGTCCCTCTCCTTGTGATCTTCCCGGTAGTCGTACCCTGGCTGGCGCCAGTGGCTATGCCACTCGGCAGCAATCGCGTTGTTGCCCGTCGCGATGATGTTGTCGATATTGGCGATCAGCTTATGGCTCTGGTCAATCATCACGCGGCGCGCTTCATAGTCCACCTTCTCGGCGGCCTTCTGAATGTGCGCCGCCGTCTCCCGCATCGTTCCCTGAATGCCGGTCAGCGCAATGCTGTCTGCTGATGGAATGCTGCTGGCCCATCCGCTAAACCGCGACAGAGTAGTGTCGATGGCTTTCTTGCGATTCAGCTTTATCAGGTCAGCGCTGGCCAGGATGCGGCGATCCAGCTCGCTGCGTAACTTCGGCTCCATGTAGTTCAGCGTGAAGCGTGAAAGCCCCTTGTGGCGCTCCAGCGCTCCAGCCTTGCTCACCTGCAGGTCATAGGCCTTACGCAACCGATCCGACACCATGCTCATGTAGTCGTCATCAGTTTCGCTTTCGGCCGCCTGCCGGATAATGGCCTGCCATTGCTCCAGCTCCTGCCGCGAGGTGTAGCCATTGCGCAGAAAGAACTTCACCGCCTCGCGTACGGTGCGCGTGAAAGTCTTCATAGCATCATCCCGCCGCCGGGCTCTTCTCCCTGCGGCTGTTGAGGACGATTAGCCTTTAGCGAGTCGATATCGAGATCGAGCCGCTGCGGGAACAGGCTTTCGTTAGCGTTCGCGTTGGTCTGCGCCCACTCGATAAGCAGAGCGCGGTTCTCATCATCCGTGTTGACCTGTGGAAGCAGCACTTCCAGCATGCTGACGATCGCCTTAAACCGGATTTCGTCGACCTTCACTTTTTCGCTTTCCGGCTCTTTCAGGGATGATGGCCAGCGATATTCGAAGTTGTTAATCCATGAGGAGAAATACAGGCTGTACGTGTTTTTAAGCTCCGGGAAGTCAGCACGCAGAGAATTGAAAAACTCAATGCTCCAGGCGCGATACTGGCAAATACGGATGAAATAGTCATACAGCGGCTCAAGCCACTCGCGGATGTTGTCGATGTAGACTGCAACAGATCGAGCGTCTTCCGTCCCCTCGCCGAAGCCCTGGGCGAATGTTTCCGAGTTCAGAATGATAGCCGGCATGTCAGCTGCCGCAGCGATATTCTCCAGAATGTGATTCCGGGAGGAGTCGAGCGGCTTTTCCAGGTTGCTCAGGTCGATGGATTCGATGCTGTCATTTGCGCCGATCTGCAGGACTTCGCCTGTCTTCCCTCGCTTCAGCATCATTCGTTTGATGCCGCTGAGCTTTTGCATCATGTTGTTGACGACTGAGCTCGGTCCCTGAATCTTCGTTACCAGCAAGCCACCCTTCACGGAAACCATGTCATCGGTGCGCATGGTCTGGATGAAGGATTTCAGCGGGAACAGAGCGCGCTGGTAAACGCTGCGACCGGTAAAGCCAAAGGCAGCAGAGTTATAGGCCAGATAAATCGGGTCCTCGTTCTGTTGCACAACACAGCGGGATTTGTGATACGGCTTGCCCGCCACTCTGATCCCGTCGACCTTCTGAAAGTCCTGCGCGTTCGGATCCTGGTTCAGGACGATGCTTCCGGCAGTGTTCAGCGGGTCGAGAATGTTGAATGTCACGTTGTGCTTATACAGCGTGCGGTAGTCCACCGCAGAGGACGGCTCCTGGTTATCAACCAGCATTGCGATCGCCGAAACACCGTAAATGCGAGAGATGCGCGCCGCATTAGCGATGTGTTTATCGGCGCCCAGCGCTTTCCACTCCCGCTCAAATGCATCGCGGAGACGCTGCTCAATGCCATACGCCTGCGAAATGTGAACGGTGCGCGATTCGTTCATCGCCATCTTGATCGGGCGATCCACCATTTTCCCGCCCAACGGGTGGAAGAGGTAAATCGTTTTGCAGGTCTGATAACCAGCCGACATACCCGGCTGAATGTCATCGCTGTCCAGGAGCGTGATCAGCTCCGGCGAGCAACTGCCGATTGCGATATCATCTTCGTTCATTGGTTTTCTCGCTAGAGTGCGTCGCCGCTACCGAACGCGATGATCAGCCCGTAGGTGTAATCATCCAGCAAATCGTCGGCGCGCTTGTGCGCGTTCTTATCGGCAAGGTGGAATCGTGATACCTGCTTATGCAGATGGTTTGCTGTTTCGCCCTTGAAGACTGCCGTCTTCTCGTAGGCGTATCGGGATATTTTCGCCAGCCCGCGGTAGTGATACCCAGAGGCCATAATGGCGCGCTCGTCCTTCCCTTTGCTGGTCAGGGTGGATTCAATTTTGTTGACCGGCCATCCCAGGCTCTCGCCTTTCTGCAGAAGGATGCTGCCCATACTGGCGTCTTCAATGAAAACGCCGAGGCTGCCATTTACAGCGACGCACTGGCCGGATAGCTCATTCAGCCGGGTGAAAACGGACGGAATCCACTCTTCCAGCAGCGCGCCGTCGATCTGCACCACATCCCAGTCAAGAATGGTCAGGCGCTGAATTCCGGGCCGGGTGTCAACGGCGTAGTAAACCACCGCCGTGCCGTCGTGCTCTGTACCGCCCTTAACTGCGGTATCCATGACAGCGAATACGGCCTGACACATCTCCGGGTAATCGACAGGCTGATCCTGGTTTTCACCCTCGAACCATTTGCGAACGTCGAAAAGCGACGCAGCGGACCAGTCGACGAACTCGGCCAGGAACTCCTGCCGGAAAACGCGCGGATCGTTGTTCTGTCGCTCTTTCTCCAGCTCCTCGGGAGGAACGAAGGGGTTTGATGACGTCGGCGCGTGATGCTCATGGAAGCCGAGGTCTTTGTTATGGCAGATGGCATAGAAGAAGTTTTCTTCATCCACACCGTCAGGCGTTGAGAATACGTAGGCTCGGCCCTTCGTAGTCAGCAGCGTCGGCTTAATCGACTTCGGCCAGATTTCCTTCAGCATTTCAGGCGACTTGGTAAACGCCGCCTCATCAATCAGGATAATTTCGTACTCACGTCCACGACCGGCCAGTTTGTTGTCGTTGGTGACCCAGAAATCTATCTTCCCGCCGTTCTTCAGCAGCAGGCGCTTTTCCTGCCGACTGAAGCTCTTTTTCAGCGGCAGCAGGATTTCTTCCAGCTTGTCATAGATCTCCTGATACTGGCGATACTCGGCAGTGAAGATGCCGACCCGCCCGCCCAGCTCGATATCCATGCCCGGGCGCCGGAACTGTGATGTTGCGTAGGTCACCGCGGCGCTCGACAGCATGAAGGTTTTCCCCCAGCGTCGACCACATCGAACCGCATTCAACTGGTGATCCCAGGAATCAGACCAGACCGTTAACTGCCCGTTGTGTAGCGTGGGTAGGTAAATGTCGGCCATGATTTATCTTCCCGGTATTGGCAGCGAGTTATGCACGACGATCGCGTTATCCTTGTCGCCGTCTTTCAGTACATCAATTTCGAGCTCAACCTTTTCGGTCGCGGCTTCGCGGTAAGCGGCATCAACGCGCTGCTTGATAATCGCCGCCTTGGTGTACTCCAGCGACTCAATGCGCGCAGTGTTGCGATGCATGGCTTTCTGCGCCTGAGAGATGAGGTCGTGCAGATCTTTGGCCTGCTCGCTGTCTGCTATCTCCAGCTCTGTCTGCCAGCGCCCGATATTCTCTGCCGCTGTCAGGCTCGCCGCACGCAGCCAGAAAAGCTCATCGTCGAGCGTGAGCATCTGGGCATCTTCGGTGATGGCGTCAGAGAGCAGCATCCGGCGGCCATAGCCACCATGCTTTAATGCGTTCTGGTTGCCAGGCTGGAAAGCGTTCGTCGGCGGAGCAGTGCGCGATCCGCGTATCGGTTTCGTTTCTGGAGATTTTGAGTGTGCGCCTGTGTCGGGCTGGTGTTTTTTCACCTCCCCGTTTTTACTGACCTCGCCTTTCTCCTTCTGCGAATTCGCAGATTTGTTCGCACTTTTTTTTTGCGAATTCGCACCGTAAGTCGTTACTTTGATATAGCGTTTCGCAGATGAATAATTCAGTCCCTGCGCTGCGCACCAGTCTTTCGGGGATATTCCTGTTTTGGCATGCTCGGCGAGGAACTGGTGTTGCAGTGCTCCCCAGTCCGGTTTTGCCATAATCCTTACCTCGTTGTGACATTATCAAGCCCACCCGTAGATAGGCTTTGTAATGACATCTTCAATTAATCAGCAGTTCAGGCTGTGTCACCTGCAAGATGTATTCATGCTCGACAGCCAGGACACGCTTCTCTTTCTTCCGTTCGTTCATTAACCGACTGCCGATCGTACCTTTCAGCTTTGAGCGTGTTTCTTTGATGGCGTAGCGGTGCTGCATTTCTTCGCCAATTGCCATGCGGCGGCTCAGTTGCTCTGCCATCCAGTTGAATGCTGCGATATAGCTCTCCTTGATTGCCGCAGCAGCTTTCCCGGTGAACCCCATCACAACCATGATCCAGCCATCTTTCGTCAGGCTGTACATCGGGCGAACCTTGCCCTGCTCATCGATATAATCAGCCGACGCAAAATTGCGTTGGCTAAACTCACGCGAGCAATCAGCCTTAACCTGCTCGATTTTCCTGAGAACATCACCGTGTCGCTTGCCGAAGTACTTGGCAATTTTTCTGGATGTGGTAACGACCTCTCCGTTTTTGGCTTGCACCATTTCTCGGAAGTCGAAGGCTGGAATAACTGAATGATTATTCATAGCGTCTTTACCTTTTAGAAAGTGAGCCTGTCTCACAGAAAAGCCGCCCGAGAGAGGTCGCCACCTATAACGGCATTTCTCAGGCTCGCTTACTGAAAGGCTCTCGTGAATATGCGCGTGAGATGCGCATTTACTGCGGACATAAAAAAGCCCCGCATCGCGAGGCTCATTAAATGGACTTTGTGATTTGCAAAAAAATTATTTCAGGCATTGCGCCCTGATGTATTCCTGCAGGTAGTTGACCTGTGCGGTTATCTTGTCGATTCCACTTCGGAGACGGTAATAATTGAGTTCAGCATCTGCTGTAAGTCTTGGGCTTTCTCCATCGCCCATGCCGCTGGCTCCGGTCGTTGACTTTGCACAGGTGGCGGCGACTTGCAGGCGCTTACGCCCAGCAGAAACATCAGCACGGAGACTTTCGATAGTCGCGTTAGCATCAGCAAGCTCCTTTGTGTATCTTGCGTCGAGTTCTGCTACATCACGTTGACGCTTCCGCATGTCAGCGATGGTGGCGTTCGCCTTCTCCAGTTCACTGGCCTTGTTATCGCGCTGCTCTTTGTAGGCGATTGCGTTATCACGGTAATGATTAACAGCCCATGACAGGCAGACGATGATGCAGATAACCAGAGCGGAGATAATCGCGGTTACTCTGCTCATACCTCAATCTCTCTGACCGTTCCGCCAGCTTCTTTGAATTTTGCAATCAGGCTGTCAGCCTTATGCTCGAACTGGCCATAGCCAGCGCCCGGAAGTGAAGCCCAGATATTGCTGCAACGGTCGATAGCCTGACGAATATCACCGCGGTCAATCATCGGTAAAGCGCCACGCTCTTTAATCTGTTGCAGTGCCACAGCGTCCTGGCTTTTCGGAGAGAAGTCTTTCAGGCCAAGCTGCTTGCGGTAGGCATCCCACCAACGGGAAAGAAGCTGGTAGCGTCCGGCGGCTGTTGATTTGAGTTTGGGGTTTAGCGTGACAAGTTTGCGAGGGTGATCGGAGTAATCAGTGAATAGCTCTCCGCCAACAATGACGTCATAACCATGATTTCTGGTTTTCTGCCGTCCGTTATCAGTTCCCTCTGACCACGCCAGCATATCGAGGAACGCCTTACGTTGATTATTGATTTCCACCATCTTCTATTCCGGCTTTTTTAGCAGCGAAGCGTTTGATAAGCGAACCAATCGAGTCAGTACCGATGTAGCCGATGAACACGCTCGTTATATAAGCGAGATTGCTACTTAGTCCGGCGAAGTCGAGAAGGTCACGAATGAACCAGGCGATAATGGCGCACATCGTTGCGTCGATTACTGTTTTTGTAAACGCACCGCCATTATATCTGCCGCGAAGGTACGCCATTGCAAACGCAAGGATTGCCCCGATGCCTTGTTCCTTTGCCGCGAGAATGGCGGCTAACAGGTCATGTTTTTCTGGCATCTTCATGTCTTAGCCCCAATAAGGGGATTTGCTCTATTTAATTAGGAATAAGGTCGATTACTGATAGAACAAATCCAGGCTACTGTGTTTAGTAATCAGATTTGTTCGTGACCGATATGCACGGGCAAAACGGCAGGAGGTTGTTAGCGCGACCTCCTGCCACCCGCTTTCACGAAGGTCATGTGTAAAAGGCCGCAGCGTAACTATTACTAATGAATTCAGGACAGACAGTGGCTACGGCTCAGTTTGGGTTGTGCTGTTGCTGGGCGGCGATGACGCCTGTACGCATTTGGTGATCCGGTTCTGCTTCCGGTATTCGCTTAATTCAGCACAACGGAAAGAGCACTGGCTAACCAGGCTCGCCGACTCTTCACGATTATCGACTCAATGCTCTTACCTGTTGTGCAGATATAAAAAATCCCGAAACCGTTATGCAGGCTCTAACTATTACCTGCGAACTGTTTCGGGATTGCATTTTGCAGACCTCTCTGCCTGCGATGGTTGGAGTTCCAGACGATACGTCGAAGTGACCAACTAGGCGGAATCGGTAGTAAGCGCCGCCTCTTTTCATCTCACTACCACAACGAGCGAATTAACCCATCGTTGAGTCAAATTTACCCAACTTTATTCAAAAAGTCAATATCATGCCGTTAATATGTTGCCATCCGTGGAAATCATGCTGCTAACGTGTGACCGCATTCAAAATGTTGTCTGCGATTGACTCTTCTTTGTGGCATTGCACCACCAGAGCGTCATACAGCGGCTTAACAGTGCGTGACCAGGTGGGTTGAGTAAGGTTTGGGATTAGCATCGTTACAGCGCGATATGCGGCGCTTGCTGGCATTCTTGAATAGCCGACACCTTTGCATCTTCCGCACTCTTTCTCAACAACTCTCCCCCACTGCTCCGTTTTGGCTATATCAACCGCACGGCCTGTACCGTGGCAATCTCTGCATCTTGCCCCCGGCGTCGCGGCACTACGGCAATAATCCGCATAAGCGAATGTTGCGAGCACTTGCAGTACCTTTGCCTTAGTATTTCCTTCAAGCTTTGCCACACCACGGTATTTCCCCGATACCTTGTGTGCAAATTGCATCAGATAGTTGATAGCCTTTTGTTTGTCGTTCTGGCTGAGTTCATGCTTACCGCAGAATGCAGCCATTCCGAATCCGGCTTGTGATTGCGCCATCCCCATAGCAGCCATCACATCAGTACCGGAAAGAGAGTCGGAAGCCGTAGACCGTGGTGAGTCGCTCATCATCGGGCTTTTTGGCGAATGAAATTTAGCTACGCTTTCGAGTCTCATGCGCCTTCTCCCTGTACCTGAATCAATGTGAGGTTTCCGCAGAACACTGCGCCGGTATCGATATACATCTGGTTGGCAAATTTGAGTGGTTTCACTGCTGGCGTATGACCAAAGATGAACGTGTCCGCGCCTTTGATTTCTTTCACGATCCCGTCTTGTGAGTTGCCGATTCGTTCGCGGTTCCAGATTACCTGCTGAGGATCAACTGGCTTTCCAAATTCGTATTCGTTACAAGGATAATCGGCGTGGCAGATGACATATTTTTTACCTTTGCTCACCAGTTCGATGATTAACGGAAGTTCATCTGCTTTATGGGCAAGAGCTTTAGCCAAAATTTCTTTGTCGTAATCGAGATTAAAGAACCAGCCACCGCCATTAAGCAGCCAGTGATTGACGTTTCCACGCTCTGATAAGCCATCAATCATCATTTGCTCATGGTTTCCACGTACAGCTCTGAACCAGGGGAATGTGATTAATTCCAGACATTCGACGTTCTCTGTACCGCGATCGACCAAATCGCCAACCGAGATAAGCAGGTCTTTTTTGGTGTCGAATCCTATCGTCTCCAGTTTTTTCATCAGGTTCGTGTAGCATCCGTGTAGATCGCCAACTACCCAAATATTTCGGTATTTGCTGCCATCAATTCTTTCGTAATAGCGCATCTCTTTCACTCCATCCGCGATGAACCATAAGAACGTCGTTGACGATGGCGTGCATTTTCCCGTCTTTATCATCAACGTATTTTCTGACCGTACAGCGACTACATTTCAGTCTGCGTGCTACTTCTGTCTGGTTTCCGTATGCTTCAACGAGCATGTCTGGAATGGTTTTTACTGAGAACTTCATGCGGCCTCACTTTTGCTATTTCGCAGGTCTTTGAGTTTCTGTTGGTACTCTGCCTTGATCGCCTTGCACTCTTCGATAGTCCAGCGATGGCGGTTATGGTTTGATTCGATTTCGTCTACTGCTTCCTGCCCGATGCGATTAATCAGTTCGACGCGATACGGAACGAGATTTCCGCTTTTGTGCTGGTTGCACACCACGCATTGCTTGTGAATATTGCGTTCATCAAATCGGAGTTGAGGTGCCGCAGCAGTTGTCCGGTAATGTCCGGCATCCCACTGAGCAGACGTGAGCGTTCCGCACGAGATACATGGTAAGTCGCGGTCTCTTTCTCTGATGAAGGCGTTTACGGCTTGTTGGGCTTGTTTAATCCAGTAACTGCGGGGCTTTAAGGCGAGTTTTCGAATCTTAAGTTTATCTTTCTGTTTCTGCTCCTCTCGTCGTCGTTTCTTCTATGCTGATTTTTCCGCTTTTTCGCGTTCTTTGCTTCGTCGTTCGAGTGCTATCTTGGTTCCACACTCTGGAGAGCACCACCACTGATTAGCGAATGCAGGGTGAAACCATTCCCGGCATTCATCGTTTTTACATCGTCTTCGCGCTGGTTTAGCCATTATGGTTCGCTCCAGTAATTCTCAATTGCAGCAGCCATTCTCTGCATCCACTCTGCCAGCTTTAACGCGGCTTCTCTTTCAGAACCACATTTAGGGAAATCCTTCATTTCCATGCTGGCCTTATATGTTCTGAATGGCAGGTCTCCGGTAATAACCAGCTCCTGATCAAGCACAGAGCGTTTATTCCGGTGTTGAACGTAATAGACAGATTCAGTCCGCATTTCTTCTCTGTCTTTTTTGAAGGAAATAAGCTCAGAGAAATCACTCATCGTCTTCTTTCTCGTACATTGAGCTATTCGGATCGCTCATCAGTTCTGCGCAGCAGTGCTCACACACATGAACTTCCAGCACATGCAGCTTCTGACCGCAGTTAGCGCACGTTAAAGCCCGCT
>OGZS01000184.1_pt1 | contig 48295 bp, 38 predicted proteins | sample 1576901 | NCBI WGS metagenome assembly OGZS01 (sample SAMEA3541563, study PRJEB24748) | human gut metagenome | biome: human gut; feature: human-associated habitat; material: faeces | place: China | collected 2012 | reverse complement strand
CCCGGCAGATCCCCTCCTTTGGTTATTCGCGAAAAACCTGGTGGCTGCGCAGCGAGCTGCCGGGCACGTGGTTTGCCGGGGAGCCGCGTTGGCTGCAGCTGGGCCCCACTTTCGTCGACCATCTGACCATTTACTACCGGCCACTGGGCAGCGATGGCCCGTGGACGCAGCGCATCTTTGGCGATCGCGACGGCGCCCGCGGAAGCGATCTGCATTATCGGGAAAGGGTGCTGATACTGCCCCCTCCGCCAACCGACGCCGGCTATGAGCTGGTCTTTCGCCTGCAGAGCACCAGCACCCTGATCCTGCTGGCCTCGCTCTCCTCTGCGCAGGCGTTTGTGCAGCGGGCCACCGCTGACACCGCTTTCTGGAGCTTCTACTTCGGCCTGGCCGCTGTGGCCAGCGGTGTGGCGCTTTGGCTGGCGCTGGCCCTGCGCCGGCGTCTGCTATGGGGGATCTGTCTTTTCTCGCTCAATTATCCGCTGGTGGCCGCTCTGCACGGCTTCCCGGAGTGGTTCTTCGGCCACGCCGCGCTGCCCTTCCAGGATTTTATGATCAGTAGCCTCTCGCTGTTCAGCTATGCCACCGCCCTCTGGCTGCACAGCGAGATTTTTGATCTGAAGAAGAATATGCCGCGACTTCATCAGCTGCTGATCGCCGCCGTGATACTCAACCTGGTGCTGCAGGTCAGTATTCCGCTCGGGTTTTACGGCTTCGCGATGCAGATTGAAGGGGTAGTATTCATCATTATCACCCCGGTGCTGCTGTTCACCTCCTGGTGGCTGTGGCGCAAAAAAGCTATCGACCGTACCACCCTGCTGCTGGGTCTGCTGCCGCCGTTCTATGTCGCCGCCGCGGTGCTGGTGCAGTTGTCGATCCATGGGATTATCCCGTTCCATATGGCGATCTATTCCCTCTGGCAGTACGCGCTGATCGTCCACATCATTACGGTGCTGATCATTGCCATTCTGCGGGTGCGTGCTGAAAACCGCCAGCTGGAGCAGAAGCAGCGCCTGGCGCGCGAACTGCAGATTGAGCGTGAAGCCAGCTTCCACCAGCGGCAGTTTATGGGCATGGTGGCGCACGAATTCCGCACCCCGCTGGCGGTGATCCAGGCGGCGCTGGAGAATCTTCGCCTCTCGGCGGCCTCGACCAGCCAGGAGGCGCGCTTCGATCGCATTGGCCGCGCCGCCACCCGCCTGGTGCAGCTCACCGATAACTGCCTTGCCGACGCCCGGCTCGCCTCCCACGATCTGCACGTCGAGCGCCAGCAGACCGCCCTGCTGACGGTGATCAACATGGCCGCCTCGGTGGTGGCCATCTCCCATGATCACTACCTGAACATCCGCCAGCACGGCGCGGTGGAAAGCCCGCAGCTGCAGGCCGATGCCGGCCTGCTGTGCATCGCCATCGCTAATCTGCTGGATAACGCCGTCAAGTATTCGCCCCCCGGTGAAATCGCCATCGATATTCATTCCGATGCCGGGCAAACGGAGCTGCGCATTCGCGACCACGGCCCGGGACTCCCCGCCGGACAGGCGGAACTGATCTTTGAGCGCTACCGCCGCGGCGAGCACACATCGCCGGTGCCAGGCGGCACCGGTCTCGGACTGTATGTTGCGCGTCAGATAGTGCAGGCTCATGATGGCAAACTGTGGCTGGCCGAGCATGGCCCGGACGGCTGCACCTTTATTCTCACCCTCCCCACGGTTGCTTAAGAGGAGAACGACGTATGGCTTTACGGCTGGCGATAATTGAAGATAACGCCGATCTGCTGGATGAACTGCTGGCCTGGCTGGGCTATCGCGGCTTCGAGGTGTGGGGGACGCGCAGCGCCGAAGCCTTCTGGCGGCAACTGCACAGCCATCCGGTGGATATCGTGCTGGTTGATATCGGCCTGCCCGGCGAGGATGGCTTCAGCGTACTGAACTATCTGCATGAGCTGGGGCACTACGGTCTGGTGGTGGTCAGCGCCCGCGGTCAGCAACAGGATAAACTGCAGGCGCTGAGCCTTGGGGCCGATGCCTATCTGATCAAACCGGTAAACTTCGCCCATCTTGCCGAGACCCTCACCGCCCTCGGCGCGCGCCTGCGCCAGGACCGTCCGGCGGCTCCGCCTGCGGAGGCGATCGGCACGCCGCCGGCCGTCTCCCCCGGCAGCTGGCGTCTGCACGAGGATAAACTGATTTCACCCGACGCCCGGACGCTGGAGTTAACCCAGCAGGAATATCGCCTGGTGGAGCTCCTGATGCGCAATCGCAACGAAGTGTGCAGCAAACTGGATCTCCATGCCTGCCTGTTTTCCCATGAAAGCGAGCCTGACCTGCACCGGATCGACGTGGTGGTTAGCCGCCTGCGTCACAAGGCACGCCAGCAGGGGATCCACCTGCCCGTTCGCGCAATCTTTGGTAAGGGACTGGCCTTTATTTCCTGAACGACGGGGCGCGTCGGCGGCCGCGCGGAATATAAAAAACTCGTAAGTGTTAATTTTTCTCATTTTCTGAGAGAAATGAGAGGAATGAGACTGACGATGACCTTAAGAACTTTCTTATAGTGCTAGCACATCAGGATGATGGCGTAAGATTTTCACGGGACAGAAAAGCATATAACAAAACGTATTAGCCGTTCGCGGCAAATTCTGACACCATGCAACACAATCAGGGTAACAACGATGGCCATGCAAACGTGGTTAGTTTTATTGCTATGCATTTTTTTCTTCAGCATCTCTGTATACAGTTTTATTTCCTATCTGAAAGACAGGAGGCGGCAGAAATTTACTTTTAACGATAAGCGTTCGATGCGTCGTAAATAATTCACTTTAAAATAATAAAAAATTATTGTAGGTGCTTTTATATCTTCAACACACCGCATACGCCCGGAGGATTTGTCACAGCATGGCGTTATGTTTTGCGTAAGGAAATAACGCCATGAGAAACATTAATGTCACCATCAACACCCGCAACGCCTTTGTCCGTGAATCGCTGGTGGCCATGGTCAATGACCTCACCCGGGGCGATCTGCGGGCGCGTTTTTCCTGGCGTAACACCGATCTGTCAGCTGAAGATATCATTATCTGCGAAGTGATCCCCGGGGAAATATACCTGTGTAATACCCTGATTAAGAACAGAAAAAGAGGTAGCTCGCTGATTATTCTCCATAGCTATGACCAGTTGCCGGAAGATGAATTCATGATTAACTGCCTGAAAGGGGTCATTTTTGTTTCGCTAAAAACGGCCAGTATTCCGCAATTGCTGACGATCATTAAAAGCGAGCTCCAGCATTGTATGACCCCCACGGCTACCGACGCCGCAGGCCGGGAACTCAGCTGCGCCAGCTGTCCGCATCGCGTGTTATCGCGATCGCAGACCGCCGTAGTGCACGGTATTCTCGAAGGGCTGGATATGAGTAAAATCGCCGCCCTGCAGCGTGTGAGTCCCCGCACCGCCGCCTATCATAAGAATAAGATCATGGAAAAATACAGCCTGAATAATAATCATGAATTTTTCCAGTTTATGAATCTTTTACGTGAGCGCTGGTAGGCAAACAGCAGCACAAAAAAAATAAGATATTGACCTGGCTATATTGTCGGAAATCCGAAAATAGCCGCAGGATGCTAAAAAATATCCAGCGCTGGCGGACATAACGTTAAACTCTGACGCTTCCTCGGTATAAAGACGTTACCGCCCGTCTTTATATAATAAAAAACACGCTACACGAGGAAAACTGATACTTCGTCACATTGCCCCTGACGTGCCTGTCAGGGGTCTTTTTTCCGTGTGGAATAGCGCCCTCAGTGAAAGGGCGCGGCAGGATCAGGCTTCCGCTTTCTCCACTTCCCAGTCCGGCTGCGCTTCCTCGTCGGTCAGCAACCCTTCATTTTTCGACAGCATCGCGGTGGCGATGCCATTACCCAGCACGTTGATGGCAGAGCGCCCCATGTCGAGGAAATGGTCGATACCCATCAGCAGCAGGATCCCGGCGACCGGTATATTGAAGCTAGGGATCGTCGCCGCCAGCACCACCAGCGCCGAACGCGGCACCCCGGCGATACCTTTCGAGGCCAGCATCAGGGTCAGCATCATGACCGTAATCTCGCTAAAGCTCAGCGGCACGTTATAGGCCTGGGCGATAAACATCGCGGCGAAGGAGCAGTAGACCATCGAGCCAACGAGGTTGAACGAGTAGCCAATCGGCAGGACGAACGAGACGATATTGCGCGAGCAGCCAAACTTCACCAGTCGCTCGAGGGTCTTCGGATAGGCCGCTTCCGAGCTGCTGGTGGTAAAGGCCACCAGCACCGGGTCCTTCAGCATGTTCAGCAGACGGAAAACCTCTTTTTTCAGCACCATATAGCCGACGGCAATCAGCACCGCGCTGGTCAACAGCACCGCCAGGTAGTAGCCGCCGATGAACGAAGCATAGTTGAGCAGGATCCCCAGCCCCTGGGAGGCAATCACCGACGAGATGGCGGCGAAGATGGCCAGCGGCGCAACGTACATCACATAGCCCGTCACCTTCAGCATAATGTGCGACACCACGTTAAGGGCCGCCACCAGCGGAGCATTAAACTTCTCCCCCAGCGACGCGCCGGCGATGCCGAAGAACATCGAGAACACCACGATCTGCAGGATCTCGTTGTTGGCCATCGCCTCGGTGATGCTGGTGGGGATGGTGTGCGACAGGAACCCTTTCAGGCTCATGCCGCTGACCGCCAGGCCGGTATCCACCGCCTCTTTCGGCACCGCCAGGTTTAACCCGGCGCCCGGGTGCTGGAAGGTGACGATCACCAGCCCGACGAGAATGGATAATACCGAGGAGGTGATGAACCAGACCATCGCCTTGCCGCCTACCCGGCCGATGGTCGCCGTCTCGCCGAGGCGCATAATGCCGACCGTCAGGGTGCTGAAGACCAACGGCGCGATGACCATTTTGATCAACCGCAGAAACAGATCGGTGAGCAGCGTAATATTGTCCGCCCAGGCGGAAACGGTGGTTGGCGTCGCGTAGGCATGGATAGCCGCGCCGGAGAGGATCCCCATCAGCATAAAAACGACGATGAAGAGCGTGAGTTTGTTTGCGTTTGCCACAGCAATGACCCCTGATTATTTAAAACGTTGATTTTTAAGTGCATATTTTATTATTATGGGAATGCACTGATTTATTCACCGCATAAATCTAATTAAAGCCCCCGCGGATACAACTATTTTTTGCTTTTTTAAACTAAAAGTTGATATCACCCCGGATATCGGCCGCGGGAGCGCCCGGCGTCGCGGCGGTTATCCAGACATTTCTCAACCTTCTTTTCATAATTCCTCCATTTTTACGGCCCCTTCCCTCACTAAACTAGTATCATTCAGCGAAACGCTTCAGGATGAGACCGTAAACTAATGAAAGGCAGTAACATACGTCGTTGGGGCGCCGCGCTGGCGGTAGTGATTATCGCCGGGGCCGCCTACTGGTTCTGGCACGATCGCGGGACGAGCGGCAGCGGGGCTCCCGCCGCCGGGCAGGGCCCGCAGGGGCCGGGCGGCGCACGCCATGGCCGCTTTGGCGCCGCGCTGGCGCCGGTGCAGGCGGCCACCGCCACCGAAGAAGCGGTCCCGCGCTATCTCACCGGGCTGGGTACGGTAACGGCGGCCAACACCGTCACCGTCCGCAGCCGGGTCGACGGCCAGCTGCTGAGCCTTCATTTCCAGGAGGGACAGCAGGTCAAAGCTGGCGACCTGCTGGCGCAGATCGACCCCAGCCAGTTTAAAGTCGCTCTCGCCCAGGCGCAGGGTCAGCTGGCGAAAGATCAGGCCACCCTCGCCAACGCCCGCCGCGATCTCGCTCGTTACCAGCAGCTGGTGAAGACCAACCTCGTCTCCCGCCAGGAGCTCGACACTCAGCAGTCGCTGGTGGTGGAATCCGCCGGCACGGTGAAAGCTGATGAAGCGGCCGTCGCCAGCGCCCAGCTGCAGCTCGACTGGACCCGCATTACCGCGCCAATTGACGGCCGCGTCGGCTTAAAGCAGGTCGATATCGGCAACCAGATCTCCAGCGGGGATACCACCGGGATCGTGGTCCTTACCCAGACGCACCCGATCGACGTGGTCTTTACCCTGCCGGAAAGCAGCATCGCCACGGTGGTGCAGGCGCAGAAAGCGGGCAAAACGCTCAGCGTCGAAGCCTGGGATCGCACCAATAAGCAGAAAATCAGCGTCGGCGAGCTGCTGAGCCTCGATAACCAGATCGATGCGACCACCGGGACCATCAAGCTGAAGGCGCGCTTTAGCAATCTGGACGACGCGCTGTTCCCCAGTCAGTTCGTTAACGCCCGCCTGCTGGTGGACACCCAGCAGAACGCGGTGGTGATCCCTGCCGCCGCGCTGCAGATGGGCAACGAAGGGCATTTCGTATGGGTGCTGAACGATGAGAATAAGGTCAGCAAACACAGCGTGACGCCCGGGATCCAGGACAGCCAGAAAGTAGTCATCAGCGCCGGGCTTTCCGCCGGAGATCGCGTGGTCACCGACGGGATTGACCGCCTGACCGAGGGGGCGAAGGTAGAAGTTGTCACCGCCAGCAGCGGCGAGCAGGCGCAGCCCGCCCCGCGCCAGAGCGGTAAACACGGAGCGCGTTCCTGATGCAGGTGTTACCCCCAGGCCGCACCGGCGGCCCGTCCCGGCTGTTTATTATGCGTCCGGTGGCCACCACTCTGCTGATGGTGGCTATCCTGCTGGCCGGGATCATCGGCTACCGCTTTCTGCCGGTCTCCGCCCTGCCGGAGGTCGATTACCCGACCATTCAGGTAGTCACCCTCTATCCGGGCGCCAGCCCGGACGTGGTGACCTCCGCCATCACCGCCCCGCTGGAGCGCCAGTTCGGCCAGATGTCAGGCCTCAAGCAGATGTCGTCGCAAAGCTCCGGCGGCGCCTCGGTAGTCACGCTGCAGTTCCAGCTGACCCTGCCGCTGGACGTCGCCGAGCAGGAAGTGCAGGCGGCCATTAACGCCGCCACCAACCTGCTGCCGAGCGATCTGCCCAACCCGCCGGTCTACAGCAAGGTGAACCCGGCGGATCCGCCGATCATGACCCTCGCCGTCACCTCCTCCGCCATCCCGATGACCCAGGTTGAGGACATGGTGGAGACCCGGGTGGCGCAGAAGATCTCCCAGGTTTCCGGCGTCGGTCTGGTGACCCTCGCCGGCGGCCAGCGCCCGGCGGTGCGGGTGAAGCTTAACGCCCAGGCCATCGCCGCCCTCGGCCTGACCAGCGAAACCGTGCGCACCGCTATCACCAGCGCCAACGTTAACTCCGCGAAAGGCAGCCTCGACGGCCCGGCCCGCGCGGTGACGCTTTCCGCTAACGATCAGATGCAGTCCGCTGAGGATTATCGCCGGCTGATTATCGCTTATCAGAACGGGGCGCCGATCCGGCTCGGCGATGTCGCCAGCGTCGAACAAGGGGCCGAAAACAGCTGGCTCGGGGCATGGGCCAACCAGCAGCGGGCCATCGTGATGAACGTCCAGCGCCAGCCGGGGGCCAACATCATCGACACCGCCGACAGCATTCGCCAGATGCTGCCGCAGCTCACCGAGAGCTTGCCGAAATCGGTGAAGGTGCAGGTCCTCTCCGACCGGACCACTAACATCCGCGCCTCGGTGCGCGACACCCAGTTTGAGCTGATGCTGGCCATCGCCCTGGTGGTGATGATCATCTATCTGTTCCTGCGCAACGTGCCGGCGACCATTATTCCCGGCGTCGCGGTGCCGCTATCGCTGGTGGGCACTTTTGCGGTGATGGTGTTCCTCGACTTCTCGATCAACAACCTGACGCTGATGGCCCTGACCATCGCCACCGGCTTCGTGGTAGATGACGCCATCGTGGTGATCGAGAACATCTCGCGCTATATCGAAAAAGGCGAGAAGCCGCTGGCCGCCGCGCTGAAGGGCGCGGGGGAGATCGGCTTCACCATCATCTCCCTCACCTTCTCGCTGATTGCGGTGCTGATCCCGCTGCTGTTTATGGGCGATATCGTCGGCCGCCTGTTCCGCGAATTCGCCGTCACCCTTGCCGTCGCTATTCTTATCTCGGCGGTGGTCTCCCTGACCCTGACGCCGATGATGTGCGCCCGCATGTTAAGCCACGAATCGCTACGCAAGCAGAACCGTTTCTCGCGGGCCAGCGAGCGTTTCTTCGAACGGGTGATCGCCGTCTATGGCCGCTGGCTGAGCCGGGTGCTGAATCATCCGTGGCTGACGCTCGGCGTCGCCCTGAGCACCCTGGCGCTGTCGATTATCCTGTGGGTCTTTATCCCGAAAGGCTTTTTCCCGATCCAGGATAACGGCATTATCCAGGGTACCCTCCAGGCGCCGCAGTCGGTCTCCTTCGCCAGCATGGCCGAGCGCCAGCGGCAGGTGGCCAGCATTATCCTTAAGGATCCGGCGGTGGAGAGTCTGACCTCCTTCGTCGGCGTCGACGGCACCAACCCGGCGCTGAACAGCGCCCGTCTGCAGATCAACCTCAAGCCGCTGGACGAACGCGACGATCGCGTCCAGACGGTGATAAGCCGCCTGCAGCAGGCGGTGGACGGCGTCCCCGGCGTGGCGCTCTACCTGCAGCCGACCCAGGACCTGACCATCGACACCACGGTGAGCCGCACCCAGTATCAGTTCACCCTGCAGGCAAACTCCCTCGAGGCGCTGAGCACCTGGGTACCGCCGCTGCTCAGCCGTCTGCAGGCCCAGCCGCAGCTGGCCGACGTCAGCAGCGACTGGCAGGACAAAGGCCTGGCCGCCTATATCAAGGTGGATCGCGACAGCGCCAGCCGCCTCGGTACCTCAATGGCCGATGTCGATAATGCGCTGTACAACGCCTTCGGCCAGCGGCTGATCTCCACTATTTACACTCAGGCGAATCAGTATCGCGTGGTGCTCGAGCAGGATACCGAGGCGACGCCGGGCCTGGCGGCGCTGGAGAATATCCGCCTCACCAGCAGCGACGGCGGCATCGTGCCGTTGACCGCCATCGCCACGGTGGAGCAGCGCTTTACCCCGCTGTCGGTGAACCACCTCGATCAGTTCCCGGTGACCACCATCTCGTTTAACGTCCCGGACAACTACTCGCTGGGCGAAGCGGTGGAGGCGATCCTCGCCGCCGAACAGTCGCTGGATTTCCCGACCGATATTCGCACCCAGTTCCAGGGCAGCTCGCTGGCCTTCCAGTCGGCGCTCGGTAGCACCGTCTGGCTGGTGGTCGCCGCGGTGGTGGCGATGTATATCGTGCTGGGGGTGCTGTACGAGAGCTTTATCCATCCGATTACGATTCTCTCCACCCTGCCCACCGCCGGGGTCGGGGCGCTGCTGGCGCTGTGGCTGGCGGGCAGCGAGCTGGACGTGATCGCCATCATCGGCATCATTCTGCTGATCGGCATCGTGAAGAAGAACGCCATCATGATGATCGACTTTGCGCTGGCCGCTGAGCGCGAGCAGGGCATGCCGCCGCGGGAGGCGATCTACCAGGCCTGTCTGCTGCGTTTTCGGCCGATCCTGATGACTACCCTCGCCGCCCTGCTCGGCGCCCTGCCGCTGATGCTGAGCACCGGCGTCGGCGCCGAGCTGCGGCGTCCGCTGGGGATCGGCATGGTCGGCGGTCTGATGCTCAGCCAGGTGCTGACCCTGTTCACCACCCCGGTGATCTATCTGCTGTTCGACCGCCTGTCGCTGCACCTGAAGCGCCGCTTCCCGCGTCAGGAAGAGGAGGCGTAAGTGAAGTTTTTCGCCCTCTTCATTTACCGCCCGGTGGCGACGATCCTCATCTCGCTGGCCATCACCCTGTGCGGCATTCTCGGCTTCCGGCTGCTGCCGGTAGCCCCGCTGCCGCAGGTGGACTTCCCGGTGATCATGGTTAGCGCCTCGCTGCCGGGAGCCTCGCCGGAGACCATGGCCTCGTCGGTGGCCACCCCGCTGGAGCGCTCCCTGGGGCGGATTGCCGGGGTCAATGAGATGACCTCCTCCAGCTCGCTGGGCAGTACGCGCATCATTCTCGAGTTTAACTTCGACCGCGATATCAACGGCGCGGCGCGCGACGTTCAGGCGGCGATCAACGCCGCGCAAAGCCTGCTGCCGAGCGGAATGCCCAGCCGGCCGACCTATCGCAAAGCCAATCCGTCGGATGCGCCGATCATGATCCTGACGCTGACCTCGGACACCTACTCCCAGGGTGAGCTGTATGATTTCGCCTCCACCCAGCTGGCGCAGACCATCGCGCAGATCGACGGCGTGGGCGATGTCGACGTCGGCGGCAGCTCCCTGCCGGCGGTGCGCGTCGACCTCAACCCGCAGGCGCTGTTCAACCAGGGCGTGTCGCTGGACGCGGTGCGCACCGCCATCAGCGACGCCAACGTACGCAAACCGCAGGGGGCGCTGGAGGACAGCGCGCACCGCTGGCAGGTGCAGACCAACGATGAGCTGAAGACCGCCGCCGACTATCAGCCGCTGATCGTCCACTACCAGAATGGCGCTGCGGTGCGGCTGGGGGATGTTGCCACCGTCTCAGATTCGGTGCAGGACGTGCGCAACGCCGGGATGACCAACGCCAAGCCGGCGATCCTGTTGATGATCCGCAAACTGCCGGAAGCCAATATCATTCAGACGGTGGACAGCATCCGCGCCCGCCTGCCGGAGCTACAGCAGACCATCCCGGCGGCCATCGACCTGCAGATCGCCCAGGATCGCTCGCCGACCATCCGCGCCTCGCTGGAGGAGGTGGAGCAGACGCTGGTGATTTCGGTGGCGCTGGTGATCCTGGTGGTGTTCCTGTTCCTGCGCTCCGGACGCGCCACGCTGATCCCCGCCGTCGCCGTTCCGGTTTCCTTAATCGGCACCTTCGCCGCGATGTACTTATGCGGTTTCAGCCTCAATAACCTGTCGCTGATGGCCCTGACCATCGCCACCGGCTTCGTGGTGGATGACGCTATCGTGGTGCTGGAGAATATCTCCCGCCATCTGGAGGCGGGGATGAAACCGCTGCAGGCGGCGCTGCAGGGGAGCCGCGAGGTCGGCTTTACCGTGCTGTCGATGAGCCTGTCGCTGGTGGCGGTGTTCCTGCCGCTGCTGCTGATGGGCGGCCTGCCCGGCCGCCTGCTGCGCGAGTTCGCCGTCACCCTGTCGGTGGCGATCGGCATCTCGCTGGCGGTCTCCCTCACCCTGACGCCGATGATGTGCGGCTGGCTGCTGAAAAGCGGCAAGTCCCACCAGCCGACGCGCAACCGCGGCTTTGGCCGCCTGCTGGTGGCCGTGCAGGGCGGCTATGGTAAATCGTTAAAATGGGTGCTGAAGCATAGCCGCCTGACCGGCCTGGTGGTGCTGGGCACCATCGCCCTCAGCGTCTGGCTCTACATTTCGATCCCGAAAACCTTCTTCCCGGAGCAGGACACCGGGGTGCTGATGGGCGGCATTCAGGCCGACCAGAGCATCTCCTTCCAGGCGATGCGCGGCAAGCTGCAGGACTTTATGAAGATCATTCGCGAAGATCCGGCGGTGGATAACGTCACCGGCTTTACCGGCGGCTCTCGGGTCAACAGCGGGATGATGTTTATCACCCTCAAGCCGCGCGACCAGCGCCACGAGACGGCGCAGCAGGTGATCGACCGGCTGCGCAAAAAGCTGGCCAACGAGCCCGGGGCCAACCTGTTCCTGATGGCGGTGCAGGATATCCGCGTCGGCGGCCGGCAGTCGAACGCCAGCTATCAGTACACCCTGCTGTCCGACGACCTGTCGGCGCTGCGCGAGTGGGAGCCGAAGATCCGCAAAGCGCTGGCGGCGCTGCCGGAGCTGGCGGACGTCAACTCCGATCAGCAGGACAATGGCGCCGAAATGGACCTGGTCTATGACCGGGATACCATGTCGCGCCTCGGCATCAGCGTCCAGGACGCCAACAACCTGCTGAACAACGCCTTTGGCCAGCGGCAGATCTCTACCATCTACCAGCCGCTCAACCAGTATAAGGTGGTGATGGAGGTGGATCCGGCCTACACCCAGGACGTCAGCGCCCTGGATAAGATGTTCGTCATTAACAGCGACGGCAAGCCGATTCCGCTGGCCTACTTCGCCAAATGGCAGCCGGCCAATGCCCCGCTGTCGGTGAACCACCAGGGGCTGTCGGCGGCATCCACTATCTCCTTTAACCTGCCCACCGGCCGCTCGCTGTCGGAAGCCAGCGAGGCCATTGACCGCGCGATGACCCAGCTCGGGGTGCCGTCGAGCGTGCGCGGCTCCTTTGTCGGTACCGCTCAGGTGTTCCAGCAGACCATGAACGCGCAGGTGATCCTGATCCTCGCGGCTATCGCCACGGTCTATATCGTGCTGGGGGTGCTATATGAGAGCTATGTGCATCCGTTGACCATCCTCTCGACGCTGCCCTCCGCCGGGGTGGGCGCTCTGCTGGCGCTGGAGATCTTCGATGCCCCGTTCAGCCTAATCGCCCTGATTGGGATTATGTTATTAATTGGCATCGTTAAGAAAAACGCCATCATGATGGTTGATTTTGCCCTGGAGGCGCAGCGTAACGGCAACCTGACGCCGGAAGAGGCGATTTTCCAGGCCTGCCTGCTGCGTTTCCGGCCGATTATGATGACCACCCTCGCCGCGCTGTTCGGCGCCCTGCCGCTGGTGCTCTCCGGGGGCGATGGCTCTGAGCTGCGCCAGCCGCTGGGGATCACCATCGTCGGCGGTCTGGTGATGAGCCAGCTGTTAACGCTCTACACCACGCCGGTGGTCTATCTTTTCTTTGACCGTCTGCGGCTGCGTTTTTCGCGTCACTCCTCTCAACCGGTAAGCGAATAACATGACAGACCTCCCGGCCAGCGTGCGCTGGCAGCTATGGATAGTGGCGTTCGGCTTCTTTATGCAGTCGCTGGATACCACCATCGTTAACACCGCCCTCCCCTCGATGGCCAAAAGCCTCGGGGAGAGTCCGCTGCATATGCATATGATTATCGTCTCCTATGTGTTAACGGTGGCGGTGATGCTGCCGGCCAGCGGCTGGCTGGCCGACCGGGTCGGGGTGCGCAATATCTTCTTCACCGCCATCGTGCTGTTTACCGCCGGATCGCTGTTTTGCGCCCAGGCCAGCACCCTCGACCAGCTGGTGATGGCGCGGGTGCTGCAGGGGGTCGGCGGCGCGATGATGGTGCCGGTCGGCCGCCTGACGGTGATGAAGATCGTCCCGCGCGATCAGTATATGGCGGCGATGACCTTCGTCACCCTGCCGGGCCAGGTCGGTCCGCTGCTCGGCCCGGCGCTGGGCGGGGTGCTGGTGGAGTACGCCTCCTGGCACTGGATCTTCCTCATCAATATCCCGGTGGGGATCGTCGGCGCGATTGCCACCCTCTGTCTGATGCCCAACTACACCATGCAGACCCGGCGCTTCGATCTCTCCGGCTTTCTGCTGCTGGCCGCCGGAATGGCGACCCTGACCCTGGCGCTCGACGGCCAGAAAGGGCTCGGCATTTCCCCTGCCTGGCTGGCGGGGCTGGTGGCCGTCGGCCTCTGCGCCCTGCTGCTCTACCTGTGGCACGCCCGCGGCAACGCCCGGGCGCTGTTTAGCCTTAACCTGTTTCGCAACCGCACTTTCTCTCTCGGCCTCGGCGGCAGCTTCGCGGGACGCATCGGCAGCGGCATGCTGCCGTTTATGACCCCGGTGTTTCTGCAGATCGGCCTCGGCTTCTCCCCCTTTCACGCCGGGCTGATGATGATCCCGATGGTGCTCGGCAGCATGGGCATGAAGCGGATCGTGGTCCAGGTGGTCAACCGCTTTGGCTACCGTCGGGTGCTGGTCGCCAGCACCCTGGGCCTGGCGGCGGTCAGCCTGCTGTTTATGTTTAGCGCCCTGGCCGGGTGGTATTACGCGCTGCCGCTGGTCCTGTTTCTGCAGGGGATGATCAACGCCAGCCGCTTCTCCTCAATGAATACCCTGACGCTGAAAGATCTCCCGGACGATCTGGCCAGCAGCGGCAACAGCCTGCTGTCGATGGTGATGCAGCTGTCGATGAGTATCGGCGTGACCATCGCCGGGCTGCTGCTGGGGCTGTATGGCCAGCAGCATATGAGTCTCGACGCCGCCAGCACCCATCAGGTCTTTCTCTACACCTATCTGAGCATGGCGGCGATCATCGCCCTGCCGGCGCTCATCTTTTCCCGGGTACCGGATGACGTCGGCAGCAATACCGTCCTCCGTCGACGCAACAGGAGTGGATCGTGAAATTTTGGCGCCCAGGTATTACCGGCAAGCTGTTCCTCGCTATATTCGCCACCTGCATCGTGCTGCTGATCAGCATGCACTGGGCGGTGCGCATTAGTTTTGAACGCGGGTTTATCGACTATATCAAGCGCGGCAATGAGCAACGCTTAACCATGCTCAGCGACGCGCTGAGCGAGCAGTATGCCCAGCATGGCAGCTGGGCGTTTCTGCGCAATAATGACCGCTTTATCTTCCAGTTGCTGCGCACCTTCGAACGGGATAATGACGACCGCTCGCCGCCGGGGCACGCCATGAAGCCGGACGCCGCCCCGGACGGGCCGCCGCCGGATGGCCCCCCTGACGGCCCGCGCCCGAGGCCGGAAATGCCGCCCCACGGCTGGCGCACCATGTTCTGGGTGGTGGATCAGTCGGGGCGCGTGCTGGTGGGGCCGCGTGAGCGCGTCCCGGAGGACGGCACCCAGCGCAGCATCGTGGTCAACGGCGCGGAGGTGGGCAAAGTGATCGCCTCGCCGGTAGAGCGGCTGACGCGCAATACCGACATTAACTTCGACCGGCAGCAAAAGCGCACCAGCTGGCTGATTGTCGCCCTTGCCACCCTGCTTGCCGCGCTGGCCACTTTCCCGTTGGCCCGCGGTCTGCTGGCGCCGGTGAAGCGGCTGGTGGAAGGCACCCATAAGCTGGCGGCAGGCGACTTTTCCACCCGCGTGACGGTGACCGGCGGCGATGAGCTCGGCCGCCTGGCGCAGGATTTTAACCAGCTCGCCAGCACCCTGGAGCGCAACCAGCAGATGCGTCGCGATCTGATGGCCGATATCTCCCATGAGCTGCGTACCCCGCTGGCGGTGCTGCGCGGCGAGCTGGAGGCGATTCAGGACGGGGTCCGGCGCTTTACCCCCGAGTCGATTCCTTCTCTGCAGGCCGAGGTGGCTACCCTCACCAAGCTGGTCGACGATCTCCATCAGCTGTCGATGTCCGACGAGGGGGCGCTGGCCTACCAGAAAACCTCACTGGATATCATCACCCTGCTGGAAGTGGCGGCGGGCGCTTTTCGCGAGCGCTTCGCCAGCCGGCAGCTAAGCATTCAGGTGTCGCTCCCGGAGCAGGCGATGATCTTCGGCGACCGCGACCGCCTGATGCAGCTCTTCAACAATCTGCTGGAGAACAGCCTGCGCTATACCGACAGCGGCGGCAGCCTGCACATTACCGCCCGCCGCAGCGGTCGCATGCTGGTGATTGACTTCGCCGACAGCGCCCCCGGCGTCAGCGATGAGCAGCTGGCCCGCCTGTGCGAACGCTTTTACCGGGCGGAAGGATCGCGCAACCGCGCCAGCGGCGGCTCCGGCCTCGGACTGGCGATTTGCCTCAATATCGTAGCGGCCCACGGCGGCACCCTGCGTGCCGACCATTCGCCTTTTGGCGGGGTTAGCATTAAAGTTGAGTTACCTCTGGAACATGATTTACCGAGAGACGTATGACTGAATTGCCTGTAGATGAAAACACCCCACGCATCCTTATCGTGGAAGATGAACCGAAGCTCGGCCAGCTGCTGATTGATTATCTGCAGGCCGCCGGCTATGCGCCTACGCTGATTAACCACGGTGACAAGGTCCTGCCCTACGTTCGGCAGACGCCGCCGCATCTGATCCTGCTGGATCTGATGCTGCCCGGTACCGACGGTCTGACGCTGTGCCGGGAAATTCGCCGCTTCTCCGATGTTCCGGTGGTGATGGTGACGGCGAAAATCGAAGAGATCGACCGTTTGCTGGGGCTGGAAATAGGCGCCGACGACTATATCTGCAAGCCCTACAGCCCGCGGGAAGTGGTCGCCCGGGTAAAAACCATCCTCCGCCGCTGCAAGCCGCAGCGCGATCTGCAGGCGCTGGACGCCCAGAGCCCGCTGATTGTCGACGAAGGTCGTTTTCAGGCCTCCTGGCGCGACAAGCTGCTGGACCTCACTCCCGCCGAGTTCCGGCTGCTGAAAACCCTCTCCCAGGAGCCGGGCAAAGTGTTCTCCCGCGAACAGCTACTCAACCATCTGTATGACGATTATCGGGTAGTCACCGATCGCACCATCGACAGCCACATCAAGAACCTGCGGCGTAAGCTGGAGGCGCTGGACGCCGAGCAGTCGTTTATCCGCGCGGTGTATGGCGTTGGCTACCGCTGGGAAGCGGACGCCTGCCGGCTGGCGTAGTTAGCCTTTTCCCGGCTCGCGCTGCGCTTCGCCGGGCTACACGTTCACCGCCATCTGCAATCCGTAGCCCGGGTAAGGCGTTTACGCCGCAACCCGGGGAACTCCCTAGAGCCTATCCCACCAGGCGTTATTAACGCTGTCAGTGTGAGTACTGCCCAGGTTCAAAATGGCAAACAAATTAGCCATACGGAAAGATACCTATCTGATATTTACTCCCCTTCGCCGCGGCGCTACAATGCCCGCCCTTAATGTGGGGACACTCCCCAACTCGCCGCACCAGGTGCGGCGAATCTGACCTGTCATCAGAACGAGAACACCATGTTTAAACCAGAACTCCTCTCCCCGGCGGGAACGCTGAAGAATATGCGTTACGCTTTCGCCTATGGCGCTGATGCCGTTTATGCCGGCCAGCCGCGCTACTCGCTGCGCGTGCGTAACAACGAATTCAATCACGAAAATCTGCAGCTCGGCATCAATGAAGCCCACGCGCTGGGTAAAAAATTCTATGTGGTGGTCAACATCGCCCCGCATAACGCCAAGCTGAAAACGTTTATTCGCGATCTGAAGCCGGTGGTGGAGATGGGTCCGGACGCGCTGATCATGTCCGATCCGGGTTTAATCATGCTGGTGCGGGAACACTTCCCGGAGATGCCGATCCATCTTTCAGTGCAGGCCAACGCCGTCAACTGGGCGACGGTCAAATTCTGGCAGCAGATGGGGCTCACCCGCGTGATCCTGTCGCGTGAACTGTCGCTGGATGAAATCGAAGAGATTCGCCGCCAGGTGCCGGAGATGGAGATCGAGATTTTCGTCCACGGCGCGCTGTGCATGGCCTACTCCGGCCGCTGCCTGCTCTCCGGGTATATCAACAAGCGCGACCCGAACCAGGGGACCTGCACCAACGCCTGCCGCTGGGAATACAACGTGGCGGAAGGCAAAGAGGACGACGTCGGCAACATCGTCCACAAATATGAGCCGATCCCGGTGCAGACCGTGGAGCCAACCCTCGGCATCGGCGCGCCGACCGATAAAGTCTTTATGATTGAGGAAGCCAAACGTCCGGGCGAGTACATGACCGCCTTTGAGGACGAACACGGCACCTACATCATGAACTCGAAAGATCTGCGGGCTATCGCCCACGTTGAGCGTCTGACCCAGATGGGCGTTCACTCGCTGAAGATCGAAGGCCGCACCAAATCCTTCTACTACTGCGCGCGCACCGCTCAGGTTTACCGCAAGGCGATCGACGATGCCGCCGCCGGCAAACCGTTCGACACCAGCCTGCTGGAGACCCTGGAGGGGCTGGCCCACCGCGGGTACACCGAAGGCTTCCTGCGCCGCCATACCCATGACGATTATCAGAACTACGAGTACGGCTACTCCGTCTCCGAGCGCCAGCAGTTTGTCGGCGAATTCACCGGAGAGCGTAACGGCCCGCTGGCGGCCGTGGCGGTCAAAAATAAGTTCAGCGTCGGCGACAGCCTTGAGCTGATGACCCCGCAGGGTAACGTCAATTTCACCCTTGAGCATATGGAGAATGGCAAAGGCGAAACCATGCCGGTGGCCCCGGGCGATGGCTATACCGTCTGGTTGCCTGTGCCGGACGACCTGCCCCTGCAGTATGCCCTGCTGATGCGCAACTTTACTGGTCAAACAACCAGAAATCCGCACGGTAACTAGTTAATTTGCGTTATTTTTTCACGATGTAAGGATATTAGAATCGGATCACATACCGTTTCGATCGAAACAGGTATCATCCATTTCGCTGAAAAACATAACCCATAAATGCTAGTTGTACCAGGAACCACCTCCTTAGCCTGCGTAATCTCCCTTACGCGGGCTTATTTTTTTGCCTCTCCTCCGGTCTTCGCTTTCGTCATGCGGTACACTTTATGCAACATTGAGCAATAAAGGTTCCCTTGATGATGTCTACGTTTCCTGCCAGCTTACTGATCCTTAACGGCAAAGGTGCCAATGAACCGCAGCTACGCGAAGCGGTTAACCTGTTACGCGATGAAGGGATTGATATTCACGTCCGCGTGACCTGGGAAAAGGGCGATGCCGCTCGGTTTATCGATGAAGCCCTGCAGCTGAACGTTGAAACGGTGATCGCCGGCGGTGGCGATGGCACCATTAATGAAGTGGCGACCGCGCTGGTGGAGCGCGGCGGCAAGATGGCGCTAGGGATTTTACCGCTGGGCACGGCTAACGACTTTGCCACCAGCGTCGGTATTCCGCAGGATCTGGCCAGCGCCCTCAAGCTGGCGATCGTCGGCCGCGATGTGCCGATAGATATCGCCCGGGTGAATGATAAAACCGGCTTTATTAATATGGCGACCGGCGGGTTCGGCACCCGGATCACCACCGAAACGCCGGAAAAACTCAAGGCCGCGCTCGGCGGTGTCTCTTATTTAATCCACGGTCTGATGCGCATGGATACCCTGAAGCCGGACCGCTGCGAGATCCGCGGGGAGAACTTTCACTGGCAGGGCGATGCGCTGGTCATCGGCATCGGCAACGGCCGCCAGGCCGGCGGCGGCCAGCAGCTGTGCCCGGAGGCGTTGATTAACGATGGTCTGCTGCATCTGCGCATTTTCACCGGCGAAGAGCTGATCCCTGCCCTGTTCAGCACCCTGGCGAATCCGGAAAACTCGCCGAATATTGTTGACGGTGTCTCCTCATGGTTTGAGATCACCGCCCCCCATGAGATGACCTTTAACCTCGACGGCGAGCCGCTCAGCGGCAAAACCTTCCGTATGGAGCTGTTACCGGCGGCCCTGCGCTGCCGGCTGCCGCCCGACTGCCCGCTGCTACGCTGATCAGGCTTCGCAAAGCAAAGACGGCGCCCGGCTGGTATACAGCAGCCGGGTTCGTTGATTGAGCCTCTGAATGTTAAGGTAAAACGGCACCTGCGGCTGCAGGGAAAAAACCTGGGCAGGATATCGATCCAAACACCGCGCTTACATTAATAGACGATACCCACAACCACAAAAAACCTATAACATCAAATAGTTACCTATTAAAATGGGCGCATCTGCCGTGAGACAATGCGCCATAAAGCTTAGTATTCCGCCACCTCGCGCGCCATTTCGCGCGTATATTGCCGACTGGCGTTAACCAGCATCTGCGTATAGGCCATCTGCGCCTGGCCGCTGACCAGCGCATCGACCGTCAGGGTTTCGAGGATCTTCCCGTACTGCATCACCGCCACTTTCTGGCATAAGTGGGCAATAACCCCAAGATCGTGGGTGACCATCAGGTAAGTGAGCTTAGCCTCCCGCTGCAGTTCCGCCAGCAGGTTAAGGATCTCAGCCTGCACCGACACATCCAGCGCCGACGTCGGCTCATCCAGCAGCAGCACCTGAGGCTCAAGAATCAGCGCTCTGGCTATCGCCACGCGCTGCCGCTGCCCGCCGGAGAGCTGATGCGGATAGCGCTCGCGAAAGGCGCGGTTGAGGCCAACTTTATCCAGCAGCACATTGATCCGCCGGTCGCGGTCGTTGATACGATGGATCTGCAGCGGCTCTTCGAGGATATCGCCAATGGTGTGACGGGGATGCAGCGATCCGTAGGGGTCCTGAAATACCATCTGCACCTGACGGCAGCGCTCGCGGCTAATTTCATGCCCTAAGGGCTGAGCATCGATGGTCAGTTCCCCCTGCCAGTGGGTAAACAGCCCCGCCAGGCACTTGAGCACCGTCGTTTTACCGGAACCGGACTCTCCTACCAGACCGTAGATCTCGCCGGGCTTAACGTGGAAACTGACGTCATACAGCACCTGGTTACGCTTCTCCCCCTCGCCAAACGCGAGGTTGAGATGTTGAACTTCAATCATTATCCGCTCCTTAATCCGTTAACCAGCTGGCCTGACGCTGCAGCACCGGCAGTATCGGGCGACGATGCTGCATATCCGGCAGCGAGTTAATCAATCCCTGAGTGTAGGGGTGACGGGCGTGATCGAGATCTTTAGCGGCGATGGACTCCACTACCCGTCCGGCGTACATCACCAGCACCCGGTCGCAGAAGCTGCGCACGAGGTTGATATCGTGGCTGATAAAAATCAGCCCCAGCCCGCGCGACTGAACCAGGTCATCCAGCAGGCCCAGCACCTGCAGGCGCACCGACACGTCCAGCGCGGAGGTGGGCTCATCGGCAATGATCAGCTCCGGGTCGGTAATCAGCATCATGGCGATCATGATGCGCTGTCCCTGTCCGCCGGATATTTCATGCGGATAAAGCTGATAAACGCGCTCCGGCTGGCGAATACGCACCACCTCCAGCATCTCCAGCGCCCTGGCTTTCGCCTCATCTTTGCGCCCGGGATGATGAGTAAGCCAGGCCTCGGCGATTTGCTTACCCACGCAGACCACCGGATTCAGCGAATATTTCGGATCCTGCATAATCATCGAGATACGTTTGCCGCGTACGCCGCGCATCTGCGCTTCGCTAAGATGCTGCAGATCGAGGTCGGCAAACTGCATCCGGCTGGCGCTGACGCGGGCCTTTTTCGGATGCAGCTGCAGCAGCGCGCGCCCAACGGTGGACTTACCCGAACCGGACTCGCCGACAATAGCCAGCTTCTCATGCCCCAGCTGGAAGGAAACGCCGCGCACGGCGTGGGTCACCGCGCTACCGTTAACAAAGTCGACGCACAAATCGCGCACGTCGAGCAGCGGTGCATTATTCACTACGGGGATCGAGGATGTCACGTAGGCCATCTCCTAAGAAGTTGAACGCTAAGCTATTGATCAAAATCGCCAGCCCCGGAATGGTTACGACCCACCAGCACTCCATCATATAAGTGCGCCCGCTGGAGATCATCGCTCCCCACTCCGACTCTGGCGGCTGCGCGCCGAGGCCGAGAAAGCCGAGGCCGGCCGCGGTCAGAATGATCCCGGCCATATTCATGGTGATACGGATAATGACCGAGGGCAGACACAGCGGCACGATATGGCGCCAGAGGACGCGGGCCGATGAAGCGCCCTGCAGACGCACGGCGGAAATAAAATCAGCCTGGCGCAGAGAGAGCGTTTCGGCGCGCGCCAGACGGGCAATCGGCGGCCAGGCGGTCAGCGTGATGGCGATAACCACGTGCTCCAGCCCCGGTCCTAAAGCGGCGACAAACGCCAGCGCCAGGACCAGACTCGGGAAGGAGATGAAAATATCGGTGACGCGCATCAGCACCATATCGACTTTACCGCCGAAATAGCCGGCGCTGACGCCCAGCAGCAGCCCGAGCGGACCGACAGTCACCGAGACCAGCAGCACGATATAGAGCGTGATGCGGGAGCCGTACACCAGGCGACTAAAGATATCCCGGCCAAACTCATCGGTGCCGAACCAGTGCTGCGCATTCGGCGCGACCAGCGCACTATTCAGGTCCTGTACCAGCGGGTTATAAGGCGCAATCAGCGGCGCGAAAATCGCCACCACCAGCAGCAGAAAGATAATTCCTCCGCCGATGGCCGTGAGCGGATTGCGCGCCATTTTGCCGATAAACCCGACGGCCCGCGCCGCCGCGCGTTGCAGCCGCTGACGGCCTTCGCCCGCACCACCCGAAAGCGGCGAATCCAGAGAAACGGTCATGATTTTGTCCTCGGGTCAAAGAATTGATACAGCATGTCGGAGAGCAGGTTGAGCATCACGAAGATCACCCCCACCAGCAGCACGCAGCCCATCACCGCATTCATATCGCCCAGCAGCAAGCTTCCGGTAAGGTAGGAGCCAAACCCCGGCCATGAGAAGACGGTTTCAATCAGCACCGCGCCTTCCAGCAGCGCGCCGTAGGCCAGCGCCACCACCGTCAGCAGTTGCACGAGGATGTTACGAAACGCATGGTTCCAGATAACCTGGCGCTCGGTCAGCCCTTTCACCCGGGCGGTAATAATGAACTCCTGCGACAGCTGGGCCAGCATAAAGCTGCGGGTCATACGGCTGATATAAGCCAGCGAGTGAAAACCCAGCAGCGAGGCGGGAAGAATCAGATGATTAATGGCGTTCCAGAACACCTGGCCGTTGCCGGCCAGCAGCGCATCAACGGTCATCAGCCCGGTGCGGCGCGGCACCACACCATCCAGCCCGAGATCTACCCTCCCGGCGCCGCCTACCCAGCCAAGCCAGGCATAGAACACCAGCAGCCCCATCATCCCGACCCAAAAGATCGGCGTCGAGTAGCCCGCCAGGCTGATAATGCGTACCACATAATCGGAGACGCTATTGCGCCGCGCCGCCGCCAACACGCCCAGCGGAATACCAAGACCCGCGCCGACAATAATCGCCATCGTTGCCAGCTCCATGGTGGCCGGGAAGACGCGGATAATATCGTCCACCACCGGTTTCCCGGTCAGCAGCGCGTTGCCCAGATCGCCGTGCAACAGGTTGACGAAATAGATGCCAAACTGGGTGGTCAGCGATTTATCAAACCCCAGCTGCTGGTAAACCTGCTGATAGGTACTCTGGTCAGCATCCGGGCCGACAATCGCCAGCACCGGGTCGATGGGCATGACGCGGCCAATGGTAAAGGTCAGCAGCAGCAGGCCGAACAGTGTAATCACCACCTGCAGTAGCCGTTTTGATAAGCGCCGGCCGCGTGAGCCGGGCGCAAGGATTGCGGTACTCATCCTTTCTCTCCTTCGCGGACTTTATAGACGTCACGCAGAAAAGTGGTGGCGGAGGGGTGCGGCTGATACTCCCGTACCTCGTTGCGCACGACGACCGAATCAACCATCTGTGAAAGCGGAATTAAAGCCGGAACCAGCTGGTCGTAGCGTGTCTGGATGGCCTGGTAGTCAGCCACCTGTTTTTGCGGATCGCGTTCCAGCAGGGCCTGGTCAATCATCGTATTCAGTTGCGGGTCGTAAAAACCGGTACGCCAGCCCTGGAAGTTGGTCAGGCGCGCCTTATCGCTGTTATCCGGGTTATAGACCAGCGCGCGCAGGCTGGAGTGCGGATGCGGCTCCATCCCGCTGCCGCCGCGACCTACCAGCAGGTCAAATTTACGCTCGCGCATTGCGCCGTAGATCTGGTTACCAGTGCCGGTGATGATTTTGGCGTTAATCCCCGCCTGCATCAGCGTCGACTGCACGGCGATAGCGATGTTAAGAAATGGCTGATCGGAGAGTACCCGCAGCGTGGTATCAAAGCCGTTGGGATATCCCGCTTCCGCCAGCAGCTTTTTCGCCCGCGCCACGTCCAGCCTGTAGCCGGGATCGGGTAGCGTGGACGGCATTCCCGCTTTGATAGGCCGCTGGTGCAGCACGCCGTAGCCCGGCATCAGCGCTTTATTGATACCTTGGTAATCAATCAGATAGCGCACCGCCTCGCGCACTTTCGGATTGGCGAAGTGCGCCTCTTTCATGCTCATCGCCACGTAGTACATGGTGCCGCGCTGCACCGCATCGACGGTCAGCTGCGGGTCGCTGCGCAGGGCGTTGATATCGGAAACCGCCATATTGTTGGCAATATCAAGGTCGCCTTTTTCGATCATCAGGCGCAGAGTTTGCGACTCCTGGAAATGACGCAGTACCACGCGACTCATTTTCGCCTCGCCGCGCCAGTAGTCAGGGTTGCGCTTCATGCGCAGCACATCTTTCGCCTGCCAGGTTTCGAGGATAAACGGCCCGGAACCGGCTTCATGGGTGGTTAGCCAGCGGTTACCCCAGTCGTTATCCTGCTGATGGCTTTGCACCGTTTTACTGTCCAGCACTCCGAGGTTGCCCAGCGCCGCCAGCGAGTAAATCACCAGCTGCGGATCGTTATCTTTGGGTAATACGATTTGCACCGTGAAGCGGTCCGGCGCGCTGACCTGGCTGTCGATATTTTTCTTACTGAAGCCATAGGATTTCCATACTGAGGCCTGGGCCAGGTTGAGGTGCAGGATGCGCCGCATTGACCACACGACGTCGGCGGCGGTCAGCGGGTTGCCGGAGTGAAACTTAACGTCATCGCGCAGATGAAAGGTCAGGGTTTTGCCGTCGGGGCTGATATCCCAGGATTTCGCCAGCGCGGGCCTGACGGTGGTGAGCTGCTCAGGGTCAAGCTCCACCAGCGAGTCGTAGAGGTTGACCACGATCCCCACCACTTCGTTACCGGTCATCGCCGCCGGGTCAAGGGTGAGCAGGTTATTCATATTCATGCCGATGATCAGCTGGTCGGGCGGCGTTTTCGCCACCGCCTCCCCGCTCCCCATCGACATGGCGAGCGCGAGAATACACGCTCCCAGTAAGGAGGTTTTTTTCATATCTCTGTTTGCCTGTACTGTAGGGTACATGTTGCCGGATGGCGGCATTTTCGGCTTATCCGGTCTACCGGGCCGCAGGCTCGATAAGCGCAGCGCCATCGGGTATTTATTTTTTTAAATCAGTCGTGGCTAACGGTATTGGCTTCGATATACGCAAAATTAATGTCTTCACCGAGACCCGGACGTTGTGACAAATGCACAAATCCCTGGTCATCCATCGGGTCGACAATGCTGTTGAGATAGGCCGCCGGTTCATCGTAGTCGAGGAACGGATGCAGCAGGCCGCGCTCGTACCAGCGGCAGTTGCGGATCGCGCCCACCACAGCCAGGCTTGCCGCTCCGTTGCCGTGGACTTCGCAATCCATGCCGAAAGATTCCGCCAGCGCCGCCACCTTCATGGTCGGGGTAATCCCCCCCACGCCGTTAGCGCCGGCGCGCAGAATGTCGCAGGCCCCGGCTTTCACCCATTCGGCGCGCATGTGGTGCTTGCCGCCGAAGCTCTCCGGCCCGACGATGGGAATCGACAGGTTCTCCGCCAGCCACGCATAGGAGGACATCGAATCCTCCTCCATCGGCTCTTCAAACCAGGCGAAATTGAGTTTTTCCAGCTCTTTGCCGATCCACAGCGCCTCGGCGCGGCTGTACCAGTGATAGCCATCAATCATCAGGTCAATATCCGGCCCTACCGCTTCGCGCACCGCCGCGCAGGCTTTAATATCCATTTTGGGATTGGGCGCAAAAGAGATTGGCGGCATCCAGGTGTGCAGTTTGATGGCCTTGTAGCCGCGGGCGACCAGCTTTTCGGCAAAGGCGGCATACTCTTCCGGGGTCGACAGGCCGCCCGGTAGATCGTCGCCGCACATGGTGCTACCGTAAGCCGGGACGGTGTCGCGATAGCCGCCAAGCAGCTTGTAGACCGGCATCCTGAGGCTGCGGCCAATCAGGTCCCACAGCGCTTGTTCAACAAACGACAGCGCGCGCTCCGTTAGCTGATGTGCGCTGCCGCGCTGCCAGTGGTTAAGATCCTGCCAGATACGCTCGCGGTTAAACGGGTCCTGCCCCACCAGCACTTTGCGAAAAAAAGTATTCACCACGAACGGGCGCACGACTTCCGGAGGCGCAAACGAAAAACCCTGCGCCCCATCATCAGCGGTGATGGTCAGCATCGCCATTTTGGCCATGCTTTCAGCCCCCGGATGGGAGTGCCCGGCGCTGTCGGAAACCCGACGAGTGGGATACTGGAAAACGGTGACATTCACAGATTCAATTTTCATGCTCAATCCTTATCACGGCCAAATCCGATCGATAGAGGCAAATCGGCAAAGCGGTTTCACATTATTGAAAATACGTTTCAATATATAATCTAAGCACAATTACGTAGCAGTGCCTCGGACAAACACCGCTAAGCAAGGCCATAAATTTGGGCATTGGCACAACAAGACGTGACTGTTTTCACAAAAGATGAGCGAAATGTGAGGCGGATCGGCATGGAGAAAAAAGGGCGTGAGCGCAGAAAAGAGAGTGACCGACCGTGTACATCCCGGGATTTTCTGCGCTCACGAAAGCGTAAGTTATGCGACCGCCGCTGGCTCGGCGTTAAGCGCTTCCAGCAGTTCAGGTAAGGTTTGATAGCGGCCGACAGCGGCCTGATAGCGCCCCTGTCGGCTATCTTCGGCAACCACCGCCGTGGGAATACCGGCGGCCTGAGCCGCGCAAAAGCCGGTAAAGCTATCCTCAATCACCAGACACTGGCTGGCGTTGAGATTGAGCTTGCGCAGCGTCGTCAGATAAACCGCCGGATGTGGCTTTCCACGTTCTTCATCATCTGCGCTGCAAACCACGTCGAAAAAGTGCCAGAGCGAGAGCTTGTTCAGCACAGCGGCAATAACCTGGCGGGATGATGACGTGGCGAGCGCAATTTGATAGCCCGCCTCACGAAAATAGCGTAACGCCTCATGCACGCCGTGCATCGGCTCGGCTTCGGTGGCGATCAGGCCGGTAATACGCTGCAATATCGCGGCTTCAAGCCGCTGCGGAGCGAGATCAAGCTGAAAATAGCGGCACCAGGTGCCGGCAATGTCGTCGAGGCGCTTGCCCTTGGTCAGGGTTTCACATTCAGCAACGCTCGCCGTTGCCCCCCACTGCGCGAGGGCGTCAATCTGCGCCTGACGCCACAGCGCCTCGGAATCAATAATCACGCCATCCATGTCAAAAATAACCGCCTGCATACTCATTCGTTCACCTCATTAAGGCTGGCATGAAGCGCATGCCAGCCGCAGTACCTATGAGAATTCAACCTGCTCGCGGGCGGTTGCTTCCTTGTGGGAGAACCCCGGCTGCTCCACGCGGATAAAGGCGCAGAGGAAAAAGGCCACCACGTACAATCCGGTATAGGCGATCACCACCCCGATGGTGCTGAAGAACGGCAGCAGCACCACGGCAATCGCCGGCGCGAGAAAGTTCGACATCCCCGCCGACAGGTTATAGACCGAAATGGCCGCGCCTTTATGCTTCGGCTCCAGCGCCGGGAACACGGCCGCCAGCGGCACGAAGGCGGCGACAAAGATCCCGAGGGCGATGGCGGGGATCAGCGCCATCGCAAAGCTATGGCCAAAGTGCTGAGGAATGTAGTAAAACGCCAGGCTGGAGAGCGCCATCCCGATGCAGCCGAACCAGCGCACCACCTTCATCCAGCCCAGTTTTTCCCCGAGGATCCCCCACAGCACGTTAGAGAAAATGGTGGTGAAGAAGAAGACTGCCCATACCTGGAGCCATTCTGAAGTGCTGAAGCCCAGCTCATCGACAAACATCATCGGCATAATCACCGCAAAGCCGAACAGCGAGAGGGTATTGATAATCCTCACCATGCTCGACAGCAGAATATTGCGGTTGGTATAGAGCAGCGTCGCGGCGCGTCCCAGCTCGGAAAACTTCTCACGGGTGGTGAGATTCTGCATATGCTGCGGCGTTTGAATATGGCGCAGGGAAACCAGGGCAATCACGCCCCCGGTAAGGCAGAAGGCCAGCGCCAGCCACAGGGTGCCCATTTCGCCAATGTGCGGAATGGTAAAGCTCGGAATATAGCTGCCGAAGACCCCGATGCCGATGGAATACACCGCCCAGAACCAGCCGATGGCCGAGCTGGCGTTGTCGCTTTTGACGTTATGGACAATCGCCACGATAAACGAGTAGAGGAACAGCGGATAGGCGAAGCCGCGGATGCCGTAGAAAAGCAGGATCAGCGCATAGTTGGCGTGACCGAGGCCGAAAACGAGGAACAGCACGTGGAATACGCACCACAGCACGAAGCCAATCATCATCGTTTTCAGCGGGGTGATAATTTCCGCCACCACGCCGGAAATCCACGCCGACAGCGCGGCGGCCAGGCCGTAGAGGGTAAAGGCAAAGGAGGCCTCCGCCGGAGAGAAGCCGAGCGCTTTGATATAGTGCGACAGAAAGGCTAATTCAAAACCGTCGCCGGTCATAAATACGGCAATGGCGATGTATCCCCAGAGCAGGTTCAGGGGTAAACCGAGCCACTGTTTATTATTGATAGACATAATGACCTCGTTTTCAGGGTACAGGGTGGCCGCTCCGCGACGTGCAACGAAGCGGCGGTTATGATGAAAATCAGTGCTGTCGATAGTGCAGATCGTTTAAATACAGGGCTTTAAACTGCGCGTAGCGTTGCATCAGGGTGTGGTGGCGAATGGGATCCGCACGCCAGGTCTGCCAGACTTCCGGTTTTTCACACACCGCGGCAACCGGTTTGCCCGCAGCCAGGCAGGCCAGCCGCGCCGCGCCCAGCGCGCCGCCGGTCTCTCCGCCTTTGTGGGTCACCACCGGCATAGCGAGAATATCGGCCAGCAGCTGGGCCCAGAACGGACTGCGGGCGCCGCCGCCCACCAGCGAGCACTGCGCGATCGGCGTCCCGCTCTCTTTCAATGCCTGCAGGCCGTCGTTGATCCCAAAGCTCACCCCCTCCAGCACCGCGTAGCCGAGCTGCGCGCGCAGGCTGGCATGGGTCATGCCCCAGAAGATGCCGCGGGCGTCAGGATCGTTATGCGGGGTTCGTTCCCCGGAGAGATAGGGCAGGAAGAACGGCGCGTTGGCTTTATCCTCCTCGCTTAGCTCGGCAATCTCCGCCAGCAGCGCCACCTCCGTGGTGCCGGTCAGACGGCAGAACCACTGCAAACAGCTGGCGGCGCTCAGCATGACGCTCATCTGGTGCCACAGGTTCGGCAGCACGTGACAAAACGCATGTACCGCCGACTGCGGCGCCGGACGATAGGCGTCGGTCACCACAAACAGCACCCCGGAGGTGCCGAGCGAAATAAACGCATCTCCCGGCGAGACCGCGCCGACGCCAATGGCGCTGACCGCGTTATCACCCCCGCCCCCGGCCACCACCACCGAGGCGTTCAGCCCCCAGCGGGCAGCCACCTGCGGGTCAAGGGTGGCGGAAATCTCGCAGCCTTCGACCAGCGTCGGCATTTGGCTACGCGACAGGCCGCACTTGTCCAGCAGAGCGTCGGACCAGTCGCGCTTCGCCACGTCCAGCCACAGCGTCCCGGCGGCGTCCGACATATCGGAGACTTTCTTCCCGGTCATCCGGTAGCGCAGATAATCCTTCGGCAACAGCACCGTGGCGGTGCGCTGAAAGTGTTCCGGCTCGTGACGGCGCACCCACAACAGCTTCGGCGCGGTAAAGCCCGGCATCGCCAGGTTGCCCGCCACCTGATGCAGCTCCGGCGCCATCGCCTCCAGCTCGGCGCACTCTGCGGCGCAGCGGGTGTCGTTCCACAGAATGGCTGGACGGATCGCCTGCCCCTCTGCATCCAGCAACACCGCGCCGTGCATCTGCCCGGAGAGGCCAATCGCCTTAATGGCCAGCCAATGCTGGGCGCATTTTTCCCGTAGCGTGGCCATCAGGTACTCCGTCGCCTCCCACCATAGCTCCGGCGCTTGTTCTGACCAGTGCGGATGAGGCCGCTGAATACTCAGCGGCGCGCTATGGCTGGCGATAACCTCATGGTTCTCATCAATGACCAGCGCTTTGACTTCCGATGTGCCGAGATCGATACCCAGATACATAGCCACCTCTTAGTTAATCAGCGTGTAAACGGCGGCGACTTTCTCGCGCATCAGCGCCAGGAAATCCGCGTTGTTGGCGAGATCACCAAACAGGGCTTTATCACGGGCGAAGACAGCCACCGGATCCTGAGCCTCGAACATCTCATGCACCGCCTGCGCATCCAGGATGCCGTCCTGGTACTGATACGGCAGAGTTCCCTTGTGCCACTGCTCCATAAAGACGAAGAACAGCGCCGGCAGCATGGCGGTCGCCTCAGGGCGGACGCCGCGTTGGTAGCACTCCTGCAAGGTTGGCGCGATCATCGCCGGAATTTTCGAGAAGCCGTCGGCGGCGACGCGCTGGTTGGTGTCCTGGATATAGGGGTTGGTAAAGCGCTTAAGCACCACATCCCGGTAGGTCGGCAGATCAATGCCGTTATCGCCGAGACACGGAATAACGTCCTCCGTAACGTAGCGGTCGGCAATGGCGTAGATAACATCGGTCAGCGTGCTTTCATGAATATACTGCTGGCCGATTAAGGTTCCCGCCCAGGCAATGCAGCTGTGCGACGCGTTCAGAATACGGATTTTCGCCTCTTCATACGGGATGACCGACTCCACCATCTCCACGCCGACCGCCTCCAGATTCGGGCGGGCATCGCGGAAGTTGTTCTCCACTACCCACTGGATAAAGGTCTCCCCCATCACCGGCGCTTTGTCATCAATTCCGGTTTGCGCTTTGATGCGGGCCGGCAGATCGGCCGCCGGACGCGGGGTGATGCGGTCCACCATGGTGTTCGGACAGGTGGTATTGGCCGCCATCCAGTCAATCACCGCCTGTTTGCCGGTGAGCTGCAGGAACTCGACCATGCCGTCGTGGAAACGCTCGCCGTTATGACGCACGTTATCGCAGTTGAGCAGGGTCAGCGGCCCGGCGTTGTCGGCCATGCGCTTTTCCAGGATCCGCGCGAGGGTGCCGTAAATGGTTTTGCACTCGCCTTGCAGGTCGGCCTGCAGATCGGGGTTGCTGGTTTCCAGCCGATGGCGAGTGTTCAGGTAGTACCCCCCTTCCGTCACGGTAAAGGCGATAACTTTGGTCTGCGGGTTTGCCCCTTCGTTAATCAGCGGCTGTAGCCCGGCCTGCCACGGCAGCAGTTTCTGGATTGAGGTGATCTCTTCATATTCGCGCTCCCCTTCCGGGCTGACGGTCTCGAGGACGTAACGTCCTCCCTGCGCCGCCAGCGCCTGGACCACCTGCTCGGCGTCGTTGCGAATATTCCCCGCTGCGATGCGCCAGCGATTATCCCCGGAAGCAATCAGACGATGCAGATACCACGCCTGATGCGCGCGATGAAAAGAACCCAGACCGATATGAAGCCATGTGAATTGATTGTTCATGTTCTGCTCTCCTTGAGTTGATGGCGCCACTGTAATTGATCATTTGACCAAAATAAGAGCCATGGATCACAAAAGAGCAATTACCCAATTAAATTACAAATGACCAGTAAAGAGCAAAAGCTTGCCAGTTATGCCAACCACGGCGAGAATGCGGGTATTCGCCGGGCCAATTGCGTGCCCTGGCCAGCAACTTAGGGCGGGAAACCATGAGTAAAGAAGACGATATCCGGTTGGATCAGAAGGTGCGTGCCGCATGGATGTACTACATCGCCGGCCAGAATCAGAGCGAGATTGCCAGCCTACTGGGCACCTCCAGACCGGTGGTGCAACGGCTGATCGCCGCCGCGAAAGAAGAAGGGATTGTGTCGATTAATCTGCACCATCCGGTAGCGAACTGCCTCGATTATGCGCAGTTGCTGCAGGAAAAATACCGCTTGATCGAGTGCAATGTGGTCCCCGCCTTTAGCGAAGAAAGCACCCTCGACAGTGTGTCATTTGGCTGCTATCAGCTGATGGCTCGCTATCTGCAGGATGATAAAGAGAAAATCATCGGTCTGGGCTCGGGCCTGACCCTGAAAAAAGCGCTGCAGCGCATCGATTTTGACAGCCTGAATACCCGCTGCGTGGCGCTGATCAGCGCCATGAACGCCGACGGGCAGTGCAATTATTACGATGACGTGCCCCTGCTGCTGACCCGCAAAATTAAGGCCAAGTACTATCAGTGGCCGGCGCCGCGCTACGCCCAAAGCGCAGATGAGTATGAAATGTGGTGCACCAATCGCTTATTCCGCAGCGTCTCCGGCGTCGCCCGTGAGGCGGACGTGATTTTTGTCGGTATTGGTCCGCTGGGCACGCAAAGTCCGATCTTTAAAGACGGCTTTATCAATCAGGCGCAGATGGATGAGCTGACCGCCCGCGGCGGCATTGGGGAGATCCTCGGGCGGTTTATTGATGCGCAAGGCGACGTGGTAGACAGCGAGATCAACCGCATGATCACCAGCTATGATATCCGCCAGAGCCACTGCCCGCGGATTGCCGCTGCCTGTGGAGAACATAAACGACCGGCGATCCTGGCCGCCCTTAAAGGCGGCTGGATCAATGGCCTGGTGACCGATGAGCATACCGCCCGCTGGCTGCTGACGCGGTAACGTTTAACAGCCAGACAGCGACTCAGCTGCTGCTCATCAGTCGCGGGGGAATTTCAATCCGCTGCTGGCTGGCTTCGCCGGCGTCAATAATCGAAAAAACAGCGTCCAGCATCGCCGGCACGTCCTGCTGCACCATGTCGATATCGTGCCCCAGCAGGTAGACAAAAGGATCCCAGTCGAAGCAGCCCATCGGCGGCTGCTCGCTGCCGGTTAGCCCCACCTGCGACAGCCAGCGCACAACCCCTTCCAGGGATATCGTCGAGTTAACAAATATCCCCTGCAACAACGTCTTCGCGCTGCCAAACCGCTCCTGCAGGCAGTCCTCAACGTGGCCTTTCGAATAGCCGGGGGCCAGAATATTCGCCTGCGGCACGCTAAGCCCCAGCTCGCGATGCGCATCGTGGAAGCCGCGTAAACGCTCGCTGGTGTTATGGTCGCTGCTGCGCCCGCCGATAAAGGTCAGCGGCGCCAGCTCTCCGCGGCGGCGGGCGCTATTAGCCAGGATCTTATGAGTCAGCGCTTTCGCGCCGCCGTAGTTATCCGAAATCACCGACGGCGAGAGAGAGCCCGGCAGGTCGAGATTGACCGTTGGCACGCCCGCCTGCTGGCATAGCGCGGAAATTTTATCCGGATTGGTCGCCCCGGTCGCGACCACCCAGTCAACCTGCCAGGAGAGCATCGCCTTTACCGCTTCGATCTCCAGTTCCGGACGCCGGCGCGTACAGGTGATAATCGGCAGCAGGCCGCGCTCGCGGGCCATCTCCTCAAAGCGTTCGGCGATGGAACCGAAGTAGCGGTTATCATATTTGGGGATAATCATACCGATGACGTGTGATTTTTTACTGCGCAGCATGCTGGCCTGACGGTTAATCGCATAGCCCTGCTCCTCGGCAATCCGCGTCACCTTTTCCGCAAGCTTGGCGCTGATGCGGCGCTTTTTCCAGTTACCGTTGAGGATAGCGCTCACCGCGCTCGCCGAAACGCCGGAAAGTTCCGCCAGGTCGTAAATCGTTATCTTCTTCATTTTTCCAACTTGCGTCACAAAATCATGTCGCTGTTAATTTCCCCACTTGCTCAATCGATGAAGCGAGAGCAACATAGCTTCATCGATTGAGCATCCTTTTCACGCCAGGAAGTACGCGCGCATACCGCCTCAACATGCCAGCAAGCCTGAATTAAGATGCTGATATTCAATATGTTACCAGTTTTAGTCTATCACCTCGAACGTGATGCCCTCGCGTTCGATAGTTTTAACCAGACACGGCAAAGGATTATAAAATGAAGCACTCTGTCTCCTCTATGAATACTTCCCTCAGCGGTAAAGTCGCCGCGATCACCGGCGCGGCGTCCGGTATCGGCCTCGAGTGCGCGAGGACCCTGCTGGGGGCTGGCGCAAAAGTAGTGCTAATCGACCGCGAAGGCGAAAAGCTCAACAAACTGGTCGCCGAACTTGGCGAAAACGCCTTCGCCCTGCAGGTCGACCTGATGCAGGCGGACCAGGTCGATAACCTACTGCAGGGCATTTTGCAGCTTACCGGGCGTCTCGATATCTTCCACGCCAACGCCGGCGCCTATATCGGCGGGCCGGTGGCCGAGGGCGACCCGGACGTCTGGGACCGCGTGCTGCACCTCAATATCAACGCCGCCTTCCGCTGCGTGCGCAGCGTCCTGCCGCATCTGATCGCGCAAAAATCCGGGGATATTATCTTCACCAGCTCGATCGCGGGCGTGGTGCCGGTGATCTGGGAGCCTGTCTATACCGCGTCGAAATTCGCGGTGCAGGCATTTGTGCACACCACTCGTCGCCAGGTGGCGCAGTATGGCGTGCGCGTCGGCGCCGTACTGCCGGGCCCGGTGGTTACCGCTCTGCTGGACGACTGGCCAAAAGCCAAAATGGACGAAGCGCTGGCCAACGGCAGCCTGATGCAGCCGATTGAAGTGGCGGAGTCGGTGCTGTTTATGGTGACGCGTTCGAAAAACGTCACCGTGCGCGACATTGTGATCCTGCCGAACAGCGTGGATCTCTGACCCTGGCCAGCCTGTGAGAGGATGTGATGCAAAACGATACGCAAAACATTATTGGCGTGGATGTCGGTTCGGGCAGCGTGCGCGCCGGGGTATTCAATCTGCGGGGCGAGCTCCTCGCCCACGCGACCCGGGAAATAACCCTGTTTCGCAGCGCCGGAAACAAGGTCGAGCAGTCGAGCCGTGAGATCTGGCAGGCGGTGTGCTACTGCATTAAAACGGCGGTGGCCAACGCCGGCGTTTCGCCGTCGTCGATAGCCGGGATCGGCTTCGATGCCACCTGCTCGCTGGTGGTGATTGGCGATAACGATGCGCCGCTGGCGGTCGGGCCTTCGGACGATGCGGACCGCAACATTATTGTCTGGATGGATCATCGCGCCACCGGGCAGGCAGAAAAGATCAATGCCACGGGCCACCCGGTACTGCGGTACGTTGGCGGCAAAATCTCGCCGGAGATGCAAACGCCGAAAATTTTGTGGCTGAAGGAGAATCGCCCGCACATCTATCAGCAGGCGCGCCACTTCTTCGACCTCGCCGATTACCTCACCTGGCGCTCAACCGGCGATGAAGCCCGCTCGGTCTGCACGGTGACCTGTAAATGGACCTACCTGGCGCATGAACAACGCTGGGATGCCGGTTACTTCCGCCAGATTGGCCTCGCAGAGCTGGCGGATGAAAATTTTGTCCGCATCGGCCAGCGGATTGTCGATCCAGGCACCCCCTGCGGCGAGGGCCTTTGCGCCACGGCGGCAGAGGAGATGGGCCTGCCGATCGGTACGCCGGTGGCGGTGGGGATGATTGACGCCCACGCGGGCGGCATCGGTACCGTCGGCGTGCTTAACGGCGCGGTCAACAATATGGCCTATGTCTTCGGCACTTCTTCCTGCACCATGACCACCACTCAGGAAGCGGTATTCGTCCCGGGCGTCTGGGGCCCTTACTATTCGGCGATGGTGCCGGGCTACTGGCTAAGTGAAGGCGGGCAAAGCGCCGCCGGCGCGGCTATCGACCAGCTGCTGAGCTTCCATCCGGCGGCGGCGGAAGCGCGCGAGCAAGCGAAAGCCGCAGGCGTCCCTCTGCCGGTCTGGCTGGCGGATCGCGTTCTGACGCAAGTTGCTTCCCCTTCTGAAGCGGTAACGCTGGCCGCCGGTCTGCACGTCGTTCCGGAGTTTCTCGGTAATCGCGCGCCGCTTGCCGATCCCCACGCGAAAGCGCTGATTGCCGGGCTGGGGATGGAGCGGGACCTGGATAACCTGACCGCGCTGTACGTTGCCGGGCTATGCGGGATTGGCTATGGTCTGCGACAGATCATTGACGCCCAGCGCGCCTGCGGAATTGAGAGTGAAAATATCGTCATCAGCGGCGGAGCCGGGCAGCATCCGCTGGTGCGTCAGCTGTTGGCCGACGCCTGCGGCGTTAGCATCGTGAGCACCGCCAGCCGCGAGCCGGTGCTGTTAGGTTCCGCCATCCTCGGCGCGGTGGCGGGCAGAGTCGCGGCTTCGCTGCCGGAGGCCATGAAGCAGTTTACTCAGGTGGATGCCACCTATCACAGCGAGACGGCGTTTAGCCCGCTTCATCAGCGCAGGTATGCGGCCTATAAGGCGCTACAACAGGCCGGCAGGCTGATTCGCGAATAACATACCTCCTTATTTTATAACAATAATGCTCCGCTGCTGTGCAGCGGAGACACTCATCTGCACTCTGAAATCGAGGTCAACATGTCCGTTAATAACAAACAGTGGTACGGTCTACCGCTCAACCTCATCTGGGGATATGTCGCCATCGCCGTGTTTATGACCGGCGACGGCTTTGAGCTGGCTTTTCTGTCGCACTACATCAAAGCACTCGGATTCACCCCGGCGCAGGCTTCATTTGCCTTTACTCTCTACGGTCTGGCTGCCGCCCTGTCGGCGTGGGTCTCCGGCGTGGTGGCGGAAATCATCACCCCACGTAAAGCCATGCTGATTGGCTTCGTGCTGTGGTGTGTATTCCACGTACTGTTCCTCGTCTTCGGCCTCGGTCGCGCCAACTGTGCGCTGATCCTGCTGTTTTATGGCATCCGCGGCCTGGCCTACCCGCTGTTCCTCTACTCCTTTATCGTCGCCATTATCCACAACGTCCGCAGCGACAGTTCCAGCTCCGCGCTGGGCTGGTTCTGGGCGGTCTACTCGGTGGGTATCGGCGTGTTCGGCAGCTATATTCCGAGTTTTACCATTCCCCACATTGGCGAAATGGGCACCCTGTGGCTGGCGCTGCTCTTTTGCGCCACCGGCGGCATTATTGCGCTGGTGTCGATGCGTCATACCGAAACGCCGCGCCATATGCAGAACCTGACCACTCGTGAAAAATTCGCCGAACTGGGGCGCGCGGCGACGCTGCTCTATACCAACCGCAGCATTCTGTTCTCGAGCATTGTGCGCATTATCAACACCCTGTCGCTGTTTGGTTTTGCGGTGATCATGCCGATGATGTTTGTTGATGAGCTGGGATTTACCACCTCGGAATGGCTGCAGGTATGGGCGGCATTCTTCTTCACCACGATCTTTTCGAACGTTTTCTGGGGGATTGTGGCGGAGAAAATGGGCTGGATGAAGGTTATCCGCTGGTTCGGCTGCATCGGGATGGCGCTTTCCAGCCTGGCGTTCTATTACCTGCCCCAGCACTTCGGCCATAATTTTGCCATGGCGCTGGTACCGGCTATTGCCCTGGGGATTTTTGTCGCCGCGTTTGTGCCGATGGCGGCGGTGTTCCCGGCGCTGGAGCCGAACCATAAAGGCGCGGCGATTTCGGTCTATAACCTGTCAGCCGGGCTGTCGAACTTTCTGGCGCCGGCGATTGCCGTGGTACTGCTGCCCTATTTCAGCACTATCGGCGTGGTAATAGCCTATACCGCCTTATATATTCTGGCCTTCTTCCTGTGCCCGTTAATCCGCGTTGAACAGCCTGGCTTTACCAGCGATCAGCATGCGAAACCGTTTACCGCCAACGCGGCAGAGTCTTAATAAACCGCATCTGGTACAAACAATGCGCAATCCGGGCGGTGCCGCCCGGATTTTTGCCTTATGCGATAGTCACTTTGCCATCCAGATAAACATCCTGCACGGCATTGATCAGCTTCACGCCGTCGGCCATCGATTTCTTAAACGCTTTGCGGCCCAGGATCAGCCCCATGCCGCCGGCGCGTTTATTGATCACCGCCGTGCGCACCGCGTCGGCAAGGTCGGTCTCCCCGCCCGCCGCGCCGCCGGAGTTGATCAGCCCGGCGCGGCCCATATAGCAGTTGGCCAGCTGGTAGCGCACCAGATCGATGGGGTTATCGCTGGTCAGTTTGCTGTATACCCGATCGTCGGTATAGCCGAAGTTAACCGCTTTGTAGCCGCCGTTATTCTCCGCCATCTTTTGCTTAACGATATCGGCGCCGATGGTGGCCGCCAGGTGGTTGGCCTGACCGGTCAGGTCAGCGGAAACATGATAGTCGACGCCGTCTTTCTTGAACGCCGAATTGCGCAGATAGGCCCACAGCACGGTGACCAGGCCCAGCTCATGGGCCCGCTCAAAGGCGGCGGAAATCTCTTCTATCTGACGACGCGATTGTTCTGAGCCGAAATAGATCGTCGCTCCCACGGCCACCGCCCCCATATTGAACGCCTGCTCAACGCTGGCGTAGAGGGTCTGGTCGTATTCGGTGGGGTAGCTCAGCGTTTCGTTATGGTTGAGCTTCACCAGGAAAGGGATGCGATGCGCGTAGCGGCGCGACACCGAGGCCAGCACGCCGTAGGTCGACGCCACGCAGTTACAGCCGGCTTCGATCGCCAGCTCGACGATATTTTTCGGATCAAAGTACAGCGGGTTGGCGGCAAAGGAGGCGCCCGCCGAGTGCTCCACGCCCTGGTCAACCGGCAGAATGGAAAGGTAGCCGGTTCCCCCCAGGCGTCCGGTATTGTACAGGGTCTGCATATTGCGTAGCACCGCCGGTGGTCGGTTGTTATCCACCATCACCCGATCAACATAATCTGCGCCAGGCAGATACAGCTGGTCGGACGGAATGGTTATACAACGGTGCTGCAACAGGCTCTCGGCATCTTTGCCCAGCAACTGCGTAATATCAGTCATAGCAATCTCCCGTAAGGCCGGCCGAAGCCGGCGTGCATTATCCCAACCCAATTTTTTTGGGCAGGTTAAGCCTGGTACCGACTTAGCCTATTTTCCAGCCGGGGGGCCATTTTTTCAGGAGATTCTGCTGTCCCGTTGCGCTGCCATTTACCACCAGGCGTGGAAATGGTGCACCGGCCCGATACCGTGGCCTACCTCCAGAGAGTCGGCCTGCGCCAGAGCCGCCGACAGCCAGGCCTTCGCCTCGATAACGGTGGCCGCCCAGTCCGCGTGACGCGGGCGCAGCGCCGCCAGCGCGGCGGAGAGCGTACAGCCGGTGCCGTGGGTATTTTTGGTCTGCACTCGCGGCGCGGTGAACCGCTGTTCCCCTTCGCGGGTGAAGAGCCAGTCCGGGCTTTCGGCATCGTCGAGATGGCCGCCCTTCATCAATACCGCGCCGCAGCCCAGCGCCAGCAGCGCCCGCCCCTGCTCCAGCATTTCCCGTTCGTTACGCGCATGGGGGGCATCGAGTAGCGCGGCCGCTTCCGGCAGGTTCGGGGTGATCAATGACACCTGCGGCAACAATCGTTGACGCAGGGTCTCCACCGCCGAGGCCGACAGCAGCGGATCGCCGCTTTTCGCCAGCATGACGGTATCCAGCACCACGTTGGCCACCCGGTAGCGCGCCAGCCGCTCGGCCACGGCTTCCACAATATCGGTCTCCGCCAGCATGCCGATTTTGGTGGTATCGATACGCACATCGCTGAACACCGAGTCGAGCTGCGCGGCCACAAAATCCGGTTCGATGCGATAGACCGACTGTACGCCGCGGGTATTCTGCGCCACCAGGGCGGTGATCGCCGAGCAGCCATAGGCCCCCAGCGCGGAGAAGGTTTTCAGATCGGCCTGGATACCGGCCCCGCCGCTGGGATCGGTGCCGGCGATGGTCAGGGCGTTGATGCGTTTCATCCCTGCACCTCCTGATACAGCGCGTCGAGAAACGCCGGAATAAAGCTGCCCGGGCCTCCCTGACGGGCGGCGATCTCCCCGGCCTGCTTCATCAGCCCGCAGGCGGCGGCCACGTTTTCCAGCCGGTCTCCCGGCAGCGCCGCGCTCGCCGCCACCACCGCCGACAGCGCGCAGCCGGTGCCCACCACCCGGGTCATCAGCGGATTGCCCCCCGCCACGCTGAGCACCCGCTCGCCGTCGGTGACGTAGTCCACCTCGCCAGTGACCGCCACCACGGTAGCCAGCCGACGAGCCAGCGCCTGGGCCGCCGGCAGCGCCACGGCGGCCATATCGGTGGTATCCACCCCGCGCCCGCCGGCGCTCATCCCGGCCAGCGCCAGAATTTCAGAGGCATTGCCGCGAATGGTCGCCGGCTGGAGGGCCAGTAGCTCGTGACAAAAGGCAGTGCGCACGGTCAGGGCGCCGACCGCCACCGGATCCAGCGTCCAGGGCTTGCCGGCCTGACGGGCGTGCTCCACCGCGGCGCGCATCGCCACGGCGCGATCTTCGGTCAGGGTACCGACGTTAATTAACAGCGCATCAGCGATAGCGGCAAACTGCGCCGCTTCGCGGGGATCGATCACCATCGCCGGCGAGGCGCCGACGGCCAGCAGAACGTTGGCGGTAAAGGTCTGCACCACGTCATTAGTCATGCAGTGCACAAGGGGGGAATGGGCGCGCAGCAGATGGCGCAGGTGCGCGACAGGCGCGGGATTCAGCAGCTCAGGCATGGTTTGCTCCCGCCAGACGAGGTAGAAGCAATGACCCTGCGGTCTCTGACTTCCCTACGCTGGCATTATCCAGATCAGGTGGTACGGGTATTTCTCAGCCTTCAACGAAGAAGGGCACCCCGAGTCAAAATAGTGAAATTGTTAAGCGTTGTGGAATTTACCGCAACTCACCGGTTCATACAACAAGCCTTTAGCCCTGGATACGACACCTTCGCGGCCATCATGCTCATCAGGCAACCGGACGGGATTGCATTCCGCTGCTGGCGGGCGGAAAATAATGACATCATGCGCTATTTAGCCTACCGAGGATATACGCCATGGCCGTTTATCACCATGCGCTGGTACTGATTAACAGCAGTCAGGACGGCGTCCCGCTGCTCCAGCATGCCGCCAGAATGGCAGAAGAGAACGGCATGCGCATCACCATCGCCCACATCAGCACCGATTACCGGGCGCTGAACTATGTTTCCGACAGCCTGCGCGACGATCGGGTCTCGCAGGAGGTGATCCAGGCCAAAGCCCTGCTCAACGAGCTGGCCTGCACCGTCTCCCTGCCGGTGGATACCCTCTCGCTGGTGACCACCCGCCGGTTTGAAGACGTAGAAACCTGCGTTCGGCAGCGGCAGATCGATTTAATTATTGCCGGACACCATAACCGGCTGCTGGGCGTCCTCTCCTCACACTCGCTGGAGTACATCAACCACTTAACCGTAGACGTGCTGATCAAGCACCTGCCCTAGCGCAAGGCGGCCTGCAGCAGGGAAAAACAGTCTTCAATAAGCGGGGGCAGCGCCTGCGGGCCGCGCATCAGGGCCACTGTGCGGGCGAGCGCCGGCTGCTGCAGCTGGGCGACCCTGAGCGCCGGGTCCTGCAGATGGGTGGTGTACAGCGCCGGCAGAATCGCCACCGCTAAGCGCGAGCGCACCAGACCATATAGGGTTTCGATATAGTCCACCTGGTAGCGGGTGGTCAGCGTCAGGCGATGGCTCTCCACTAATGCCGCCACCAGCCGCTGGATATTGCCCTTCGAGAACACAGCAATATCCCGCCCCACCAGCTGTTTCCACGGCAGATGTGCCTGCGCGGCCAGCGGATCGTCGCGGTGCAGCACCGCCACGAAGGGATCTTCGCGCAGCGGATAGACCAGCAGTTCTGCGGGCAGTGAGCTGTCGATCGCCCCGATGCCGAAATCAATCTCGCCGCGCTGCAGCGCCTGGATAAGCGCATCGTTGGTCTGATCGTGAAATTCAATGCGCAGACGCGGAAAGGCCTCAGCCAGGGTCTGCGGCAGCAGCGGAAACAGCAGCGAACTGACCGACGGCACCAGACCGATACGCACCGTCCCGTCGCCGCCCGCCTCGACAATCTGCTGCATATCGGAAAAGGCCGCCTGCGCCACGCTGAGGATCCGCTGGGCGTGGGGTAAAATCGCCGCCCCCAGTTCAGTCAGAGTGACCGTCGCAGCGGTACGGTTGACCAGTTTGCCGCCGAGTACCGTTTCAATCTGCCGCAGGGCGCTGCTCAGCGCCGGCTGGCTAATCGCCAGCCGACTGGCGGTATCGGTAAAATGGCGCAGCTGGGCCAGGGTGACGAAATACTGAAGCTGTTTAAGAGAGAGCGCGGGCAGCCGCTGCCAGGGTTCGTTCATCATCGGGTTCGCTACGGTGGTCCTGCACAATAACCCGAGCTTATCGGGTGATAAATTTATTCATCTGGGCAAACGTTTGCTGTGCCCCTAGAGTATCCGCATTATCCTTGTGCCGGAGTGGTTATGTCCAGCAATGCTCAAGTCCGCCGTCGCGCCGTGCAGGCCGCGCGCGGTGAATCCCCGTTTGATCTGCTGCTGATCGATGCGCAGATCGTCGATATGGCCACGGGCGAAATTCGCCCCGCTGACGTCGGTATCGTCGGCGAGATGATCGCCAGCGTCCACCCGCGCGGCAGTCGCGAAGACGCCCATGAAGTGCGTTCCATGGCCGGTGGCTACCTGTCCCCCGGCCTGATGGACACCCACGTGCATCTCGAAAGCTCGCACCTGCCGCCGGAGCGCTATGCGGAAATCGTCCTCACCCAGGGCACCACCGCGGTGTTCTGGGATCCGCATGAGCTGGCCAACGTCCTCGGCGTCGCTGGCGTGCGCTATGCGGTGGACGCCAGCCGCCATCTGCCGCTGCAGGTGATGGTCGCCGCCCCGTCCAGCGTCCCCTCCACGCCGGGTCTCGAAATGTCCGGCGCCGATTTTGCCGGCGCGGAGATGGAGACCATGCTCGGCTGGCCGGAAGTGCGCGGCGTGGCGGAGGTGATGGATATGCACGGCGTGCTGCACGGTAGCGAGCGGATGCAGGAGATTGTCCAGGCCGGTCTCAACAGCGGCAAACTGATTGAAGGCCACGCCCGCGGCCTGAGCGGCGCTGACCTGCAGGCCTACCTCGCCGCCGGCGTCACCTCCGATCACGAACTTACCTCGGCGGACGACGCGCTGGAAAAACTGCGCGCCGGGCTGACGATCGAGATCCGCGGCTCGCACCCCTATCTGCTGCCAGATATCGTCGCGGCGTTAAAAACGCTGCCGCACCTCTCCTCGCAGATCACCGTCTGCACCGATGACGTGCCGCCGGATATGCTGCTGGAGAAAGGCGGGATCATCGCCCTGCTTAACCTGCTGATCGAGCACGGTTTACCGGCGGTCGATGCGCTGCGATTCGCCACCCTCAACGCCGCTATTCGCCTGCAGCGCCACGATCTCGGGCTGATTGCCGCCGGGCGGCGCGCCGATCTGGTGGTGTTTGATTCCCTGGAGAAACTGGTGGCCCGCGAAGTCTACGTAGGCGGTAAGCTGCTGGCCCGCGCGGGCAACCTGCTGACACCGATCGCGCCCGCCGCGGGCGTCACGCCGCCGCGCGATACTTTGCAGATCGCCCCCCTCCGCGCCGATGACTTTATTCTGCGCGTCCAGGGCATTCGTCACGGCATCGCCCGCCTGCGCCATATCCGCGGCGCGCGCTTCACCCAGTGGGGCGAAGTGGAAGTGCAGGTTCGTGACGGGATAGTCCAGCTGCCCGCCGGCTTCAGTCTGATCTGGGTCAAGCACCGCCACGGCCGCCATCAGGCGACGCCGCAAATCGCCCTGCTTGAAGGCTGGGGTGAGCTGCGCGGCGCCATCGCCACCAGCTACTCCCACGACTCGCATAATCTGGTGGTGCTCGGGCGCGACGCTAATGATATGGCGCTGGCGGCCAACCAGCTTATCGCCTCCGGCGGCGGGATGGCGCTGGCGCAACAGGGCGAGATCCTCGCCCATGTGGCGATGCCGATTGCCGGCATGCTGTCGGATCTCCCGGCCGCGGAACTGGCGCGTCAGTTCCGCGAGCTGCGCGATCTGAGCAGCCAAGTCGCCGACTGGGAGCCGCCGTACCGGGTCTTCAAGGCCATTGAAGGCACCTGCCTTGCCTGTAACGCCGGGCCGCATTTAACCGATTTGGGTCTGACCGACGGCGGCAGCCGCCAGATAGTCGACCCGTTGATAGCCTGCCGGGAGATCCCGGAGCCAACCGATCACAACAATAATCCTCAGGGAGCCTGAGCATGGCCGATAACACACTTCACTCTTCCGCCCGCGCTAACTGGCTGGAGCGCCGCTTTGCGCTGCGCTCGCGCGGCGGCACGCTACGCACCGAATGCCTGGCCGGGATCACCGGCTTTCTCGCCGCCGCCTATTTACTGGTGGTCATCCCGGGGCTGCTGGCGATCGGCGGGATGGATAAAGGCGCCGCCACCACCGGCACCATTCTGGTCTTCGTCGTCGGCTCGCTGCTGATGGCGTTTTATGCCAACCTGCCGTTTATCGTCGGCCCGGGCATTGGCGGCTCGGTGCTGGTGGGGGTGACGCTGGCCGGTAGCGAAGGGATTGGCTGGCAGACTGGCCTCGGAATTGCCTGCTGGTCGGGGATCCTCTTCTTCCTGCTGACCCGCTTTGGCCTGCGCGAAGTGGTCACCCGCTCGGTGCCGCAGTCGATCAAGCTGGGATTGACGGCCTCCATCGGCCTGTTTGTCGCCGTCCTCGGTTTTCGCAATGCCGGGCTGGTGCTGGCCAATGCGAAAACCAACGCCCTGATGCTCGGCGACTTTCTCGCCCCCGGCGCGCTGGTGGCGCTGTGCGGCCTGTTCCTGGCGATAGCCCTGCAGGCGCGTAAGGTACCGGGCGCGATTTTGTGGGCTATTTTGTGCGCCACGCTGGTGGGTATCCCGTTCGGCGTGACTAAACTGCCGACGCATTTTATCGATGCCCCCCACTCGCTGGCGCCGGTGCTGGGACAGGTTGACCTGCTGGGGGCGTTAAACATCGCCTTCCTGCCGTTCCTGTTCGTCTTTTTCGCATCTGAGTTTTTCTCCACCATGGGGACGACGCTGGCGGTGGGCGGCGAGGCGGGTCTGCTGGATGAAGAAGGCAACATGCCGCAGATTAATCGCCCGTTCATGGTCGATTCGATTGCCGCCGCGCTCGGCCCGTGGGTGGGCATTCCGGCGGCTACGGCGCTGATTGAATCTTCGGCGGCAGCGGAAGCGGGCGGCAAAACCGGCCTCACCGCGCTGTCAGCGGCGGTAATGTTCCTGCTGATGCTGCTGTTCACGCCGGTGGCGTTGATGATCCCGAAAGAAGCCACCGCCCCGGCGCTGATCCTGATTGGCCTGAACATGTTCAGCGGCCTGCGCAAAGTGGATCTTGCCAACTTCACCGACGGGCTGCCGGTGCTGATGATGGTGATGATCACCCTTATCGCCAACAGCTTTGGCACCGGGATTGCCGGCGGGCTGCTGTTTTACATTGTGATCAAGGCTATCGCCGGTAAGTGGCGGGAGATCCCGATTGGCCTGTGGGTATTGGCCGTCCCGCTGGTGTATTACTTCGCGACCTTAGTCAGGCATTAAGCCCTTCACAATGTGATTTCACCTCTTCATATAACAAACGCACCGCGGCAGAGAGCTGTTTGCGGTGCGGACAAATCAGATTCAACGGCACTACATCCCCCTGATAACGCGGCAGCAGGCGCCGCAGGCGCCCCGCCCGCAGATCGTCGCTGACGTCGAGCATCGATTTATAGGCAATGCCCTCCCCGGCGATCGCCAGCCGACGGATCACCTCGGCGTCGTCGCTCATCACCGTGCCGGAAACCTTCTGCTGCTGAACCACGCCGTCGAGGCTCAGCGACCAGCGGTCGAACGGACGGCCGCGCAAAATGTAGATCAACGCATTGTGCTGGCTGAGTTCCTCGAGGGTCTGCGGTTCGCCATGGCGGGCGATCCACTCAGGCGAGGCCACCAGCACCCGACGATTTTCCGGCGCCACCGGCAGCGAGATAAACGAGGCATCGTCGTTATTGCCATAGCGAAACGCAACGTCCACCGGATCTTTAAACACGTCGGTCAGCTGATCGGAAAAGAGCAGCCGCAGGCGCAGCGCCGGGTGGCGTTGGCGGAAATCGCGGAACAGGGTCAGGAGCAGGTTACGCCCGAGGTCCGACGGCACGGCAATCTGCAACATGCCGCGAACTTCATCATCCGGGGTCTGGATCTTCTGCAGACCGGCCTCGAGGGTATCGAGCATCTGGGTGGCGTAGGGCAGCCAGGTCTCCCCCTCCGGCGTCAGGCGCAGGCTGCGGGTCGAACGGGCAAACAGGCGAATATTGAGGATCGTCTCCAGACGCTTAATTGCCGCGCTGACCTGCGCCGGCTGCTGCCCGGCCTCGCGCGCCGCGTCGCTAAAACTGCCCAGCGCCGCGGCGCGGACAAATAAGGTCAGATCTTCCAGCCTGAACATGCTGATTCTCCCCTGCTTCAGATTGCTCCCAAAATACGCATCACCGTCGCTGCAACGCAAGCGGCACAAGACTTGCGCCGCGTTTTGCTTACACTTTTTAAAAATCCAGTGCTTGCCATTTCAGCAACGCATCAGGAATGATACGAGGCTGCTATTTTGAGTCCAGGTAATATTGAGGAAACTATGCGTAAAACAAAAATGATGCTTCTGGGCGTACTTCTTGCCACCGCTGGCGCCAGCTGGACGGCTACTGCCGCGGGGATCGATCAGTATGCGCTGAAAGAGTTCACCGCCGATTTCACCCAGTTTCACATCGGCGACACCGTTCCGGCGATGTACCTCACCCCGGAATACAACATCAAACAGTGGCAGCAGCGTAACCTGCCTGCGCCGGACGCCGGCAGCCACTGGACCTATATGGGCGGTAACTACGTGCTGATCACCGATACCGAAGGCAAAATCCTCAAAGTGTACGATGGCGAGATCTTCTATCATCGCTGATCCGCGCAATCTCCACGTCCGCCCCGGCGAGCCAGCGGACTCTCCGGCGCTGCGCCAGATCTTCCTGCGGGCGCGCAGTTTATCGTGGACCTGGCTTCCCGCCGCGGCGTGGCGGCTGGAGGATTTCGATGCCGCCACAGCGGATGAACAGCTGTGGGTCGCGGAATGCGACGGCCAGCCGGTGGGCTTTGCCGCCGTATGGACCGCCGATAATTTCCTTCACCATCTGTTTGTCGACCCCGACTGGCAAGGCAAACATATCGGCAGCGCGCTGCTGGCGCAGGTCGAACGGACCTTTACCGCCAGCGGAACGCTGAAGTGCCTGATGGAAAATAAAAACGCCCTGCGCTTCTACCAGCGTCATGGCTGGACCATCGAAGCACAGGGCGCGTCGCCCGAGGGCAGATACTGGCTGATGCGCTCGCCGCGGCCTTAAACGGCGCGGAAGGCAATCTCACCCGGGATCACTTCTCCCTGCCAGTACATCTGGGCCGCCACCCGGCCCGCCAGCTGGCGGTAGATGTCGGTAAATTCGCTGTCCGGACGCGCCACCACCGTCGGCGTGCCGTTATCCAGATCTTCCCGCAGCGTAATATGCAGCGGCAGCTGGCCCAGCAGCTGGGTGTGGTATTTCTCGGCCAGTTTTTGCGCGCCGCCGGTGCCGAAGATAGGCTCGTGGTGCCCGCAGTTGCTGCAGATATGCATGCTCATGTTTTCCACGATCCCCAGCACCGGCACTTCCACTTTCTCGAACATCACGATGCCTTTTTTGGCGTCGATCAGCGCGATGTCCTGCGGCGTGGTGACCACCACCGCGCCGGTCACCGGAATGTTCTGCGCCAGGGTCAGCTGGATGTCGCCGGTGCCCGGCGGCATATCCAGCACCAGGTAGTCGAGGTCCGGCCACAGGGTCTCCTGCAGCATCTGCATCAGCGCCTTGCTGGCCATCGGCCCACGCCAGACCATGGCGTTGTCGTCGGTCACCAGGTAGCCGATGGAGTTGGTGGCCAGACCATATTTCATGATCGGCGCCATATGAGTGCCGTCCGGCGAGGTCGGGCGGCTGTCTTCCGCACCCAGCATGGTCGGAATCGACGGACCATAGATATCGGCATCCAGAATGCCCACCTTCGCCCCTTCCGCCGCCAGGGCCAGCGCCAGGTTTACGGCAGTAGAAGATTTACCGACGCCGCCTTTGCCGGAGCTGATAGCGATAATGTTTTTCACGCCGTTGACCCCGGGCTGGTTTTTCACCCGCTTGAGGGTCGCAATGCTGTGGGTCAGCTTCCAGTCGATGGCCTTCGCGCCGGTGATGCGCAGCAGTTCGGCGCTGCACTGCTCTTTCAGCGCTTCGAAAGCGCTGCTCCAGACGAACGGCATTTGCAGTTCAATATGGACGGTATCGTCCAGCCAGGCGACATGGTGCAGCGCCTTAAGGGCGGTGAGATTATGCTTCAGGGTTGGGTGCTGGAAATTGGCCAGCGTCCCGGCGACCATCGCACGTAGGCGCTCAGGGGATTTGGCCTGGGATTGCGAATTCATCCCGACTCCTTTGTTGTTTTGAGATGCTTTCAGTAATCACAGAGTTTATCACAGGTAACGATTATCCATATATGGGCAGCCATTTATGGCGCACCCACAGCCCTTTTGGTAATATCGGAAGCCCTTTTTACAACAGAAGATGTAATGCTCACTATGACTCAAGTCGCGAAGAAAATTCTGGTAACGTGCGCCCTGCCGTACGCCAACGGCTCCATCCACCTCGGCCACATGCTGGAGCACATCCAGGCTGATGTCTGGGTCCGTTACCAGCGAATGCGCGGCC
>OGZS01000174.1_pt1 | contig 51836 bp, 70 predicted proteins | sample 1576901 | NCBI WGS metagenome assembly OGZS01 (sample SAMEA3541563, study PRJEB24748) | human gut metagenome | biome: human gut; feature: human-associated habitat; material: faeces | place: China | collected 2012 | reverse complement strand
CACCATAAAACCCCGATCGCACCTGCGATAGTCAAAGGCATGAATGTTTGGAACGAATTCTTAATTGCAGATAAATACTTGTTTTGCCCACACCACGCACCAACGCGGCCAAGGACATCTGCCATTTTGTCCATATTTTTTTCCTCCCTTAAAATATCTATTGACACTATTAGTATAAAATTTAAACTGGTAAAAGTCAATGCTTTTTACTTTCAAAAGTACCATACTTTTAAAAATAAAACCGGTATTGTCCTAAAAAACGTTGGTATATAGCCATTTTTCACTAAACCGCTTACAAAAAATTTTTTTATAATTTTTTACAAAAAAATAAAAACGCTTACAAAAATAAGCGCTTTACATTGCTACAGTAACAGTTTGGAGCTCAAAATCATTGTAATGGAAACGTGAAAATGAGTATTCAAAGATCACACCACTACTCAAATAAGCTACTTGTTCAACTTCAAAATATGGCTCTGTTTCTTTTAAACCTAGATAATCCTGTTCAAGCTGTGATGACAAATGACCACGAACAGTTTTATGAGCACTTTGAATTTTTAGCTTTAAATCATTTTCAATATACTGATAAATTGATGTCTTCAAATGATCAACCTTTAAATTAGGAATAATTGAGATTGGCATATAAATTATTTCTAATGAATACGGCTTATCATCTAGTTTGCGGAATCTAATGATATGATACACAAACGAACCCTCTTCTATTTGCAATTTTTTCGATATCGTCTCATCACTTGGAATAACTTCGAAAGCAATAATCTCACTATCAATTTTCTTTATCCCCGCAAAACGTTCTGTTAATCCTTTGGTAAAATAATTAGATTTATTAGGACTCTCCATCGAAGGATTATAATCTTTAACAAAGGTTCCAGCCCCTCGACGTCTTACAATCAATCCTTCTTTAACTAAAATATCTAGTGCTTTTTTCATTGTTTCTTTATTACAATGGTACGTTACACACAATACATATTCATACGGGAGTTTTTGTCCATAGGTGTATTTCTCTTCTATTATCTTGGATCTAATATCATCAGCAATATCGATGTATTTTACCATGGCTACCCCTCCTCTATCTAGCTCTCTTTAAAAATACCATACTTTTAATAAATTTGCACGGACTTTTTTTAGATATAAAAAACCATTAAATTAAATGTATATTTTTCTCAAAATGAAAAAGCCTCTTATCGAGACTTTTTCACTATTATTATTTTGCATCAATAACTTTAATAGCTGCTTCTAATACTTTTTCTCCATTCATCATTCCATAATCTCTCATTTCAATTACTTCAATTGGAGTTTCTGTTTTAGTTCTAAGACCTTTTAATTCATGACGTACTTGTGGACCTAACATCACCACATCCCAATCATCCATCTTAGATAATGCATCGGTAATTGGCAATGCGATAATTTCTGCTTCGATTCCTTTTTCAGTTGCGGCCTTTTCCATCCGTTGAACAAGCATACTAGTAGACATTCCCGCATTACATACTAATAGTATCTTATACATCTTATTTCCTCCTTTCCTTTAACGTCCTTCTATATTATATATTATAACACTTTAATCTTTTTATTCGAATAATATGATAACTATTTACTAAGACAATTTATTACAAATATTTTTTACTCCCAAGAATATAAAAAATCGCAATTATTGCGATTTTCTAAAATCAATCTTTTTAACTACCGTTTGATCAAAATCTTTAATCATAAAAGTATCCTTTTCATAAATACCATAGCTATTCTTTCCCTCTTTAGGCAAAGAAATCGACGAAGGATTAATAATATAGATACCATTAATTTCCTTAGCAACCGGTTTATGAATATGACCATACACAAAAATATCACCATCATTCAAGCCTGGTAAATTATCCTCATCAAATAAATGACCATGCGTTAAAAAGAAATGATGTCCATCTACATCAACAGTTGCAAAATCACTACGGATCGGAAAATCCAAAACCATTTGATCAACTTCAGCATCACAATTCCCACGAACTGCGATAATATCTTTCTTGTAAGCATTCAATAGCGAAATAACTTTTTTAGGAGCATATTCTTCAGGTAAATCATTACGAGGCCCATGATATAAAATATCTCCTAAAATAATTAGTTTATCTGCTTTTTCCTGCTTATATGTATCAATTGCTTTTTGAGCATACAAAGATGAACCGTGAATATCAGAAATAAACATTAATTTCATAGAAAAACCTCCTCTACTGGATATCGTACAATTGTCTTCAAATCTTCTGGCGCTACTTTTTCAGGTTTATTTAAATATATCTCATGATGAAAACCACTTAACTTAAGATTCGCCACCGTTATGTATTCCATGATCTGTTTAGTTGAATTGATTTCCGTATTATAAGGTCCAATGTGCAGCATTTGAATACATTTACCTTCTTCAAACTCTTTAAGATATACGTCTAATGCTAAACAATTACCCGTTTTCGTCAACACTTCATTCTTCACTTCTTCAAGAATATGATCAGTTAAAATCGGTGGCTGTGGCATCATTAGTGTATATTTAATCATTTTTTTACGTGTAACATCAAAATGGCTATTATCATAGGTGTCCCAAATACCTTCTAACTTTGAACCACTAAATACAATCTCTTGCTGACAATAATATTCTTTTAAAGCCTTATTAAATTCAAATAATAATTTTGATTTATTTTTAAATTCCGGCACTGTCGGATTCCCAATTCCATCTATTGCAATATATTTGATCATCGGAATAGTTAAACTACTTATCTTTTTAGTTGTTGCTCGATATAATTTTGGATATTCTTTTTTTATATCAAATTTTGCCATTACATCATCTCCCTGCTCTAACTATTATATTACTTTTAAAAAAAATTACTATCGAAAATTAGAAAGAACACATTAAGGTGTTAGTAGACAAAAAATAATTACGATATACTTTATTTAAAGAAATACATTAAAAACAAATGCAAAAAGTATAAATCTTTATATAATAATACAAATGATAACTTTCATATAATATTATTGTTTTTCTCATAATTTGATTTATCTAGTATCAATAATATCGAAAAAGAAAAAGATATAATAAATCAAATATTTTATATTATATCAAATAATATGTTAAAAAATTAATGCAGCTTTGTTGTCCATAATAGTTCTAATGGGGATCGTTGTTCCATTATCAAAACCAAATGTTTACGCAAATGATAATATTTGCCCAGCCGCTATTGAAAATGATAATTATTCATCTACTAGAGAAACAATATATTATAATGATAATGATTTTTCAAGTAGATATAAAGTTTTAAAAAATGGTAAAAAATATTATATGAAAATATTAGATATTTGGGAAATTGTTATTAACTCAAAAGGATATTTATGCAATTCATTTATGATAAGATTTCAAAAAAGACATAGTTATCAATGATAAAAAACAATTGACATTTCTTTAAAATAGGACTATTATGAGTAAAAATAAACATCCAAGTACAAATGCAATGACAGGGAAGAGTAAATAATTATGGAGTTTTAGAGAAAAGATGGCTGGTGAAAATCTTTACAACATAATTATTGAAGGTAGCCTTCGAGCAGTGAATCGAACAAGGAAACTTAAGTAGACTTCAACGTATTTCCTACGTTATCAGGATAGTGTATCGAGTATTTAACTCCGTACATGAAGCAAGAGCCAAAGAAATTTGGAAATTAGGTGGTACCACGGATAATCTATTCGCCCTAGCATAAGTGCTTAGGGTTTTTATTTTATCTAAAGGAGGAAATTTAAAATGAAAACATTTAATTATTCAACTCGCTCTACCCGACCCGATTTTCAAGGAGATTTTTTAGACATGATGCTACAAGCGACTAACAAGCCTAATTTGATTTCTTTCGCCGGTGGATTACCTAATCCCATCTCTTTTCCCACTCAGGAAATGGCAGCAGCCACACAAAAAGTACTTGATCAGCATGGTACAATCGCTATGCAGTATAGTATTCCAGAAGGATATTTACCCTTACGTCAATTTATTGCACATCAATATTTGAAACAAGGAATTGATATTAGTGCCAATGATATTATTATCACTAACGGTTCCCAACAAGCACTCGATATTTTATCGGCAGTACTGATCGATGAAGGTGATAAAATTCTTATTGAAAAACCTAGTTACCTAGCTGCACTCCAAGTATTTCATCTCTATAATCCAAAAATCAACTCGGTTACTTTAAATCATCACGGAATTGACCTACAGGAATTAACAGCATATCTTGAACAAAAACCAAAATTCTTTTATGCTATCCCGACTTTTCAAAACCCTACCGGTTTAACTTATGACAATGAAACCCGAATTGCTCTAGCAAATTTGCTTAAAAAAACTAACACTATCTTTATTGAGGACAACCCTTATGGTGATCTTCGTTTTAACGATGAAACATTTTTACCTATTTATCCCTTGCTAAAAGATCAAACGATACTGCTCGGAACTTTCTCAAAAACAGTTTCTCCAGGTATGAGAATAGGCTGGATTGCTTGTTCAAACTCTTATTTAAAGCAAAAGCTCTTAGCCTATAAACAAATCGTTGATCTTCATACTAATATTTTTGGGCAAATGGTCCTTCATCAATATCTTTGTGATAACAGTCTTGAACAACACCTTGAAAAAATAAAAAAACTTTATAAAGAACAAGCGGAACAAATGATAACTAGTATTCAAAAGTATTTCCCTGCTGAAGTTAAACATACAATTCCCCAAGGCGGAATGTTCTTATGGGTCACATTACCCCAAAAACTAACTGCTGTCGCTCTAGCAAATGAAGCAATCAAACATGACATCGCAATTGCTGCTGGTGATCCTTTCTATGAAGAAGAACGAAACGTTTCAACTCTACGATTAAATTATACTAATTGTGATCTAAAAACAATTGATCAAGGTATTAAAATACTTGGTCAAATTATTAAAAATCTCTTAGCCTCTTGAGCGAGGCTTTTTGTCTATATTACAATAAAACATCAAATAGTAATAAGATTCTTTGATTACTCATACACTATATTAAATTTAAAATAAAAAGGACAAACTAATGTCCTAAATATTGATCAAATATTTTTTTCAAACCATCTTTGCTGGCAACACCTTCATGTAACTTAGTATTCCCATCAAACAAAGCTGGAACATAATAATAATCATACTGATCTGCTAATTCACTATTGATTTGCTCATCAATCAATTCAATTTCAATTTGATTATATTCTGGGTTTTCATCTTGCAATTCTTTAATCCAGCGCCGTGCATTACGACAATGAGGACAATTTTCTAAAATAAATAATTTCATTTCCTTATCCTCTTTTAATAGTTTTAATTACGATTGGCTGATTAGGGCAATCTTGTATATTTCTAGGAGCATTAGCAATTTGATCAACAACCTCTAATCCTTCCGTGATTTTCCCAAAAGCCGCATAGTCACCATCAAGATGAGGAGCATCAGCATGCATGATAAAAAATTGTGATGATGCTGAATCAGGAACCATTGTTCTAGCCATTGATAATACACCACGAGTATGTAATAAATCATTAGCTACTCCATTACTTCTAAATTCACCTTTAATACTGTCAGCCTCATGATGGTTGAAATCTTTATCATATCCTCCACCTTGAATCATAAATCCTGGGATAACACGATGGAATATTAACCCTGCAAAAAAATCTTGATCAATTAATTTTAAAAAGTTTTCCACACTAATTGGAGCAATTTCAGGATATAACTCACCTTTCATCACTCCGCCATCTTCCATTTCAATAATAATATTTACTGTTTCCATTCTATTCTCCTTTATCTACTATTCTTGCTTCAATTATTTCATTAGCAACTTTTTTATCTTTTCTTTTTTTATTAAAGATCAATCCTGCAATCAGTAAGATTGCTAAAATTACAAGAACCCAAATAATTGAACTAACTAATTTAAATTGATAAGCTGTTGCTACAATCAAACATAAATTAATTATCTCAAAAGTCCCTGATAATTTCCGTCTTCCATTAACCAAAAAATTAAGGGCTAAAGCTGTACAAACAAACATCCCTATTACTAAAGCGACTTCCATAAATAACCCTCCTTCATCCTTTCTTATCATATCATGATTTTGACTTCCAGAGCAACTATCGTGTCTCCAGACTAATAACCATGTACTTTGAGCATATTAACTAATTGAACATAAAATTCCCGAACATCAAACTCAGCAATATTCTCACGATTTAAATCTATCATATCACCATGCGATATTCCTCTTTTCGTATTTGTTGTTAAAAAAGTATAATCACAACCCCAAGGAAATGAGTTTTCAGCCACTAATCCATCATTAGGCCCATCAAAATACTTCACTAAATGATGCGAAAAATTAAGCGGAAAGCGACCTCCTGAAGCAACATTTAGTTTCGAACCAACACTTTGATAAAATACTTCTGCCACATCAGGAACATCCGCATTGAACTTTTGACACGTTGAAGCAGTTAAATCATTGACCGCAGCAATAAAATCTGGATTCTCGTCCCCAAATTTCTTAAGGGCTGTATTATATCCCTGAGCCACTTTTTGTTTAATTTTTTCAGGGATTTTTTCCAATAAATAATCTGCAAATATGCATCCTCGATGTGGAGTATTGATCGTAGTAAGTGATGCCACATATGGCGCAATATTCAGCTTTGCAATCGCATAACGACAATCTAAACCACCTTTAGAATGTGCAATAATATTTAACTTTTCACACCCGCTTTCCTGTACAATTTCTTTGATTCGCTTTGCTAACTCATCGCCACTAGCAATAACACTAGCTGCTGACTGATGATTACCATAATAAATGACCGCTCCATTTTGTTCTAGTTCCTCGGGAATTCGTCCCCAATAATTAAAATATTTAAAATCTCTAAAAAACACTCCATGAACCAACAGCAATGGATATTTTGTTTTACACAGCTGTTGTTCTTTTCTAACTCCATTTAAAATAGTTTTTTCATTTTCAAATATAATTTCATCATCAGCAATTTTAATAAGCTTTCTTAAAATAATCAAATTAACAAGTGGAAACCATCCCCAAACAACCCCGATTATGCGCCATTTAGCTCCTAATTGGTTAGCCGTTAAATAAATTCTAATAATGCCATTCCAAAAAACAACAGCCTCAACTATTATTACCACTAATAGATTAGTTAACCATGCGCCAATTTCTACTTTAAAAAATGAATAAAGCATATAAACAATTGTCATTATTAAAGATATTAAAAATATTTTTAATAATTCACACCCTGCTTTACATATGCGATATCGTTTCAAAAGAGGTCTAGGATAAGGGACATATGGTATTGCATTAATAACTATAAAAATCCCCACTAATAAACCAATTAACAATACGTTTGAAAAACCTAATAACAACCTATTTGCCAACACAAAAACTATTGTTGCTGATACCAGTCTTATTATATATTTCATAATTTTTCCTTATCTCTTATATTTTTACTTATTATACTGCCAAATTATCATTAGTACAATTATGAACAAAAAGGTTTATTTAAAATGTCATTCATTGAAATCTTAATTTATTGATTTATATAATAAATTTTATAAATCAATAAAACTATCTATTCTCCCGTCAGATTTCGTCTATCAATCATGTATTTATATACAAAAAAGCGATTAATCTTAACGACTAATCGCTTGATATCGTCTTAAATTATAAAATCAGCACCTATTGCTCAACAACGATCGTAATCATGGCAAAATCCTCTGTTCCAATGTTAATAATGCTATGTTTAGAATCTTCTTTACAAATATGGCAGATTCCTGCAAATAAACTTTCTTCGTCATCATCACATATGGCTTTACCCATCCCTGATACAATATAATTAATATTATTGCCAGTTTCATGCTTATGCATACCAAAAGAAATAGCAACTAAAAATAACTTTTCTATTTGAATCTATATACATTTTAGCATATTATCCCCCTGCAGAATGCTGATTTATATTTATAAACTAAGAATTTTTAATCCTTTCTTTTTCTTTAATACAACAAATATAGTAATTAGAATTCCGGCTGCAACAAGTAATGATATATGCAAAAAAAAGCAGACACTATCCTACTGTCTGGCAGGATCGCAGTTTTGAACATGACTGTCAACTCCTTTTTACACATATTTTAAAAGATTTTCTTCCCTCAATCACATTTATTTTACCTTATCAAAAAAATTTATGTCTATTATTTATACGTACAAGAAAATATTTTTCAAAAAAGTCTCCCTATCCCCTATTTATTCCATCGCTAATTGTAAAATATCCATCTATATCAATCATAATTAAAAACTCTATTACAATTAATCTTACTTCCAAATTTATCATATCATGATTATTCATAAGCCTACAGCTTGCTATTAAAGTAAACTATCATTTTTATTTTATAATTATATTTTCTACTTAATCCAATAGGTGAAGTCGTACAAACATGGTAAATAAAAAATTATTTTTATTTGATATAATGGTTTAAAATTGAAATCTTTTTTATCATTTTATCAACTGATATAACTAAAAGAGCCTTTCATAAAAGAAATTGATATTGTATAATGGTTAACTGAAAAATGATAAAAAATATGCAAATTATTTGATACAAATTTATATTGGGGAGGTTTTAAATAATGGAAAATTTGAATATAAGAGAAGATGTATCAGATATTGTTAATAAAACCGAATTATTAGCAGATTTGCAAATCGGTTTTTGGATAATAGAATATCCTAACGACGGAATTCCAAAGATGTATGGTGATACAATTATGTACTCGTTATTAGGAGGAAACAGCAATACTCTGACACCGGAAGAACTCTATTCATTTTGTATGGAGAGAATTGATTCTGAATATATAGGATTAGTTTTTGATGCAATCGAAAATATAAAAAAGAACAAAAGAACCGAAATACGGTATCCATGGAGACATGAAGAAAAAGGGTGGACATGGGTTCGGTGTGGCGGTTTTCTTGATAAATCATATAAAAATGGAATAAGATTTAAAGGCTATTATCATGATATAACAGAAGAACTTGAGATGGATATCAAAAATAATGAGCACAAAATAATCGATTTCAAAAAATTACGATTATATTCACCTTACTTTATCGAAAATTGTGAAGGCCTTTTTGAAATTGATATAGATAGTTTAGAAATAAAGACTATTTTTTATAAAAAGAAAAAATATCATAAAATTGATGATGGGGATAATGTTTTTTCTGTTATAAGAAAATGGACACACCCAAACGATATTACACGTTTAGATAATATTTTTTTATCTGCATCTCTAGAACAAATAATCAATAAAAAAAAGATAAAACAAATTGAGTTTAAAACAAAAACAATTTTTGGAGATTATACTTGGGTAGAAGCTAGAATATTTTGTGCCCAAGTAATGGGAATTAAAAAATTATTATTTTATATTTATGATATTTCTGATAGAAAAACTATTTCCTCTTTAGTAAAAGAAAAAGAAGAAATATTAGATGCTTTTTTTAATCTATATTCTACAATTGTTGAAGTGGACTTAGCTACTGAAAAATTACATATATTAAAATCTGTTTTACCTACCAATAATGATCATGATCAAAAAAGATTTTCACTAAAACAATTTCTTTTGCTACTTGAAAAAAGATTAATTATCAACTTTGAAAAAAAAGAATTAGAAAACTTTTTAACAATTGATAATTTAAGATTACTTTCTAAAACACAAAAAACATCACATCTTGACCTACGTTTCCAAAAGGAACTAGAAAATTATGAATGGGTCCAATTAAAAACTCTCTATCTTCCCAAGAACAATGAAAAAATATATCTTGTATTTAGTAATGTCGATAGAGAACATATCATTAATTCAATTACAGAAAAATTTGTTTATAAAAAAGGGGATTATTTGTATTATCTTGATACAAAAAATGGCTATTTTTCTAATTTTTCGATAACTGATAACGATACTGTCATTCCTCCTCAAGAAGGCAATAATTATACTCAAGCAATGATAAAATACACACGACAAAATACCGTTTTAGAAGATCAAGACAGAGTTATCGAACAATTGACTCCTGAATATATACTTAATCGTCTGCAAGAACAAAATGTTTATAAAATTGAACTAGGTATGTTAGATGAAAATAAAGAATATCGGAGAAAATTAATTACTGTTCAATATTATGATGAAGAAAATAAAATCGTACTTATTCGAAGAAGTGACATTACAAAAGAATATCTTAAACAAAAAAATCAAGAAAACAAGCTAAAAGCTATTAAAAAAGCAGCTGATACAGATGCCCTTACAGGTATCTATAACCGGATTGGTGCTCAGCGTTTAATAGTAGAATATCTTCATAAATCAAATAATGAAATGAGTGCTTTTATTATCATTGACTTAGATAATTTTAAGAAAATCAATGATAGTTTAGGGCATTTACAAGGTGATGAAGTATTAAAGCAGGTAGCTAATATATTAAAAGAAAATTTTCGAAAAACAGATATAATTGCTCGTTTGGGTGGTGATGAATTTATTGTATTTATGAAAAATATTGTTCAAAAAGAAAATGCCATCATATCATTAAATAACCTGCTTAAAAAATTACGATTATCTTATCAATGGCATGAAGAAACAATTCTAATAACTGGTTCTATTGGAGTTGCTGTAGCACCTATAGACGGGGCAACTTTTGAAGTTCTATATAAAAATGCGGATCAAGCTCTGTATAATTCAAAATATTCAGGTAAAAATGGATTTAGTTTTTATAATGAACACTAATGAAAGTTTAAGTCAATATAAAGATCAAATAAAAAGAAACTAAAAAACCTAATTTAAATATTAGGTTTTTTCATCTATATTCTTTTTTATTAATACCTTATTTATGATATGTTTCGTTTTTCATAATTTTAAATGCCCGATAGATTTGTTCTACTAAGACTAGCCTCATCAATTGATGCGGTAAAGTCATCTTAGAAAAACTTAGCCTAAAATTAGCACGATCAAGCATTTCTTCACCATGACCAAGTGAACCACCAATTACAAATGCAATCGTACTTTTACCAGAAATCATGGCTTTTTCCATCTTATTTGATAATTCAACAGAATCTATTTGCGTTCCCGACACATCTAGCAAAATAACATAATCATCCTGCTTAATTTTATCAAGCATCTTACGCCCTTCTTTAGCTTTAATTAATGTTTCATTGGCCAGTGAGCAGTTATCCGGTATACTTTCATCTGCTACTTCATAAACTTCTACTTTGCAATAGGCCTGCAATCTCTTTAAATATTCCTGCATTCCTGCCACTAAATATTTTTCTTTTAAACGCCCAACACAAACTATTTTAATCTTCATAATTACCTCCGCTGACCACATCAATTTGGCTAGCTACTTTAATATTATCGAACTCTAGATTATTTTGATTAAAAATCTTACGATAGGTTTCTAATGCCTTCTCTTTAGTATTAGCTTCCTCACTCAAATGCGCTAAAACAATTTCTTTAGTTTTATCACCGATTAACTCTACCATCATCTTTGCACTATATTCATTGTTTAAATGGCCTAGATCACCATGAATACGCTGTTTTAAAAAATAAGGTCGTTTCGTTGCCATCAGCATCTCAACATCATGATTACTTTCAATAATATAATAGTCTAGATTATTAAGATATTTCCGATTTTTTTGAGATACATAACCAGTATCTGTCATATACAAAATAGATTCATTCACACCAGTAATGATAAAAGCCAGCGGACTTGTCGCATCATGAGATATACTTAAAGGCATGATTTCAAAATGAGCTAATTGAAAACTTTTATATGGCTTGATTTCATGGCTGCTATCGATTCCTTTGATACATCCTTTACCACAAAAACAGATTCTTTGATCAAATATACTAATATTTTTATTATGGTCATAATGATCGTGTGTTAATAAAACATAATTAATATTACTTTCTTGAAAACCAAGATTGCCAAGTTTATATAATAATTGTTTTCTAGCAATCCCACAATCAATCAATATTCCCACACCATTATCATAAATAAAGGTACTGTTTCCTTTTGAACCACTTGCTAAAATATGAAATTCCATTGTCTTCTCCTTTTATTGTTTTATTATACAAACTTGTATGCACAAAAACAATAAATTTGTCTTGGAAAAAGCAGGATGTGAAAATATTGTCATTAATTTTAAATTTTATGATAAAATAAGAATATAAAGGGGGATTTTCAATATGCCTAGAATTATTACTATTGCCAGAGAATACGGTTCTGGCGGACGCTTAATTGCACAAAAAGTTGCGCAGAAAGTCGGACTTGTATACTATGATAATGAAGTCATCGACTTGGCAGCTCGCGAAATGGGAATGGATGTTGATGCAATCCGTAAAGTAGCTGAACAAAAATCATCTAGCTTTATGTATACAATGTCATCTTCCGCTTTTTCATTACCACTAAATGATCAGGTTTTTGTAATGCAGTCTAAAATCATTCGTCATTTAGCTAATCATGATTCATGTATCATTGTTAATGGATGTGCTGATTATATCCTTGAGGATTATGATGATGTTTTATCTATTTTTATTCATGCACCACTAGAATCACGAATTCGCCGAGTTAAAGAGGATTATCAAGAAGTACATGATGATTATAAAAAATACGTTACTAAAAGAGACAAAGGTCGGAGTAATTATTACAATTACTATACAACAAAAAAATGGGGTCATTTAAAAAATTTCGATTTAACGATTAACAGTGATTTAGGAATCGACGAAGTCGCAACGATCATTGCTGATTTGTTTTTAAAAGGAGAAAAATAGTGACCCAAGAAAATAAGATGGGAACAATGCCGGTCAACAAACTGCTAATTTCAATGTCTCTACCAATGATTATCTCAATGTTAGTTCAAGCAATGTATAATATCGTTGATAGTGTCTTTGTTGCCCAAATAAGCGAAAACGCTTTAACTGCTGTTTCTTTAGCATTTCCATTGCAAAACTTGATGATTGCCTTTGCCGGGGGAACTGCAGTTGGCGTCAATGCTTTATTGTCACGTAGTTTAGGTGAGAAGAATCAAGATCATGTTAACCAGACAGCAGTCAATTCAGTATTTATTTTTCTTGTCACGGCGGTTATATTTATGATCGCCGGACTAACATTGTCTAACCTCTTTTTTAATGTTCAAACAACTAATACTGAAATTGTTAATGCCGGTACCCAATATTCAATGATCGTAGTTGGCTGTTCAATTGGATTGTTTTGTCAATTTCTATTTGAACGATTATTACAGGCAACTGGAAGAACCCTGTTTACTATGGTTACTCAGGGATTAGGTGCCATAATCAATATAATTTTAGACCCTATTTTTATTTTTGGTTTATGTGGCTTTCCTAAAATGGGTGTCGCTGGTGCTGCACTTGCGACAATAACCGGTCAAATCATTGCTTGTCTTTTAGCTCTATTTTTCAATCTTAAATTTAATCATGATATTCATTTTAAATTTAAAAGGTTTCGACCTAATGCTCATATTGTTAAGCAAATATATTCAGTAGGAATCCCATCTATCATCATGCAGTCTATCGGTAGTGTCATGACTTTTGGTATGAATACTATCTTAATTACTTTTTCTACCACGGCTACTGCGGTTTTTGGTGTATACTTCAAATTACAAAGCTTTGTCTTTATGCCTGTTTTCGGTCTTAATAACGGTATGATTCCAATCATTGCCTATAATCTTGGGGCTAAACAAAAGAAACGAATGTTTGATACAATAAAATTGGCAATGATCTACGCTACTGGCATGATGATCATTGGTGTTATCTTCTTTGAAACAATTCCGCAAACTCTTTTAGGTTTCTTTAACGCCTCTGAGGCAATGATAAAAATTGGAACACCGGCTTTAAGAATAATTGCTATTCATTTCATTTTTGCAGGTTTCTCAATTGTTTGTAGTGCAACTTTCCAAGCTGTTGGTAAAGGTACATATAGTCTTTTAACTTCGTTGATCAGACAATTATTAGTATTATTACCTTGTGCTTATGTATTATCATTAACAGGTAACTTAGACTTAATTTGGCTATGTTTCCCGATTGCGGAAATTTTCTCTGCAGTGACTTCTTTTATTTTAATGAAGCGAACCCGTAGACATTTAGAATTTTAAGACTTATGAATCTTCATAAGTCTTTTTTGCAGCAAAAAAGGAGCTTGCGCTCCTTTACTTGTGTAATTATTTAAGTCCGTATTTTTTATTGAATTTATCAACACGTCCATCAGCACTAGCAAATCTTTGTTTACCAGTATAGAATGGATGACAGTTTGAACAAGTATCAACACGTACTTCGTCTAAAACTGATCCACCTTCAAATTCGTTTCCACAAGAAGTACAAACGATTTTTACTTTTTTGTAATCTGGATGAATTCCTTTTTTCATAAATATCAATCTCCTTCCGCCTTATAGCATATAGCTACAAAGTAAGTTGCTTTAGTATAATAACATTAAAATATCTAGATTTCAAGTCATTTTTTTAAATTAATCACTAATCTTCGACTTGACGTCTAGTAATCACAGCTCCAAGTGAAATTAACTTATGATCAATATTTTCATAGCCGCGATCAATATGATAAACATTTCCAATTTCAGTAACACCATCAGCCATTAAAGCTGCCACGATCAACGCTGCACCACAACGTAGATCTGTCGCATAAACACGTGCTCCATGTAATGGCGTAGGACCATTAATATAACACATTGCTTCTTCTTGATCAATTTTTGCTCCCATTGAATTCAGCTGATAACAATGTCCAAAGCGTTCAGGATAAATCGTTTCAACTACTTGTGAAGCTCCCTGACATTGAGTTAATAACGCTGTTAGCGGTTGTTGTAAATCGGTTGCAAAACCAGGATATACCTGTGTCCTAATATCAATTGGTTTTAAATTATCAAGGCCGCCATGAACAATAATACTGTCACCAACAATATCCATTTTAACCCCGATTTCTTTTAGTTTAGAAGTTACTGCTTCTAAATGTTGAGGTATAACATTTTGAATAATTACTTTTTCTCCTGCCGCTGCAGCCATCACTAAAAATGTCCCAGCTTCAATTCGGTCAGGAATAATTTCATGATCACAACCACAAAGAGTTTCTACACCTTCAATTGTGATCGTATCTGTTCCAGCCCCACGAATCTTAGCTCCCATTTTCGTAAGTAAATTAACAACATCAATAATTTCAGGTTCCTTTGCAGAATTTTCTATTGTTGTTTTTCCTTCTGCTTTAACCGCTGCCAACAGGATATTGATTGTTGCTCCTACTGAAGCAAAATCCAAATAAATTTTATTCCCAACTAAACGATCAGCTTCAATCGTATAGGTTCCATTATCACTATAACTAACTTTTGCACCTAATGCTTCAAATCCTTTAATATGTAAATCGATTGGTCGTGGTCCTAAAAAACACCCACCAGGCATCTTCATCGTCACTTTTTTGCATTTTCCTAATAAAGCTCCCATTAAATAATAAGATGCTCTTAATTTATCAACTGCATCACTTACTAAAGGTATATTTTTTAAGTTAGAAGGATCAACCACTAACACATCATCATTTTTATCTACTTCACAGTTTAATTCTCTTAACAATACTCCTAGTGCATCGACATCAGAAATATTTGGTACCCCATATACTGTTACAGGACTATCTGCTAAGACAATCGCAGGAATTAGAGCTACCGTTGCATTTTTTGCACCGCTTACCACCACAGTTCCATTCAATTTGTGTCCACCTTCAATGGCAATTACTTCACTCATTTTAGTCCTCCTTAAAATTTAATCTACGTAACTACTATATATTAATTTATTGTTAAAAACAACCAAAAAATGTATTTTTAAAAGGTTCGAATTTTTTTGACAATATCTAATATATTTCTATTTTCAAAACATAAAAAAATCTACCAAACTAATATTAACTCAATATTAACGAAAAAAAGAAACCTTTATGTAAATAGCTTCTAATTTTTCTATATTTCATTAAAAATACTACTCTGTTATCACTTCAAACTAACCTTGATTAATTAAATTAAAAGCAGAACAAATCTGTTTACAAATAATTAAAGCAAAAAGATAAACAAACATAAAAATGACTGATGAATATGCTTCAATTCATAATACAATTATTAAAGAATTTATTAATGTTATACAATCATCTTTTTATTAACTGAAAGTATTCCTTTACACCCTAATATATTTACGATTTTAGCAACTTTAAAGTAAAAAAGGATTTCACATATGTGAAATCCCCATTAACTATAGTTATAATTAAGCTTTACCAATGCAACCAAAGATTTCCATTTTTTCTTTAACACATTCTTGGATAGCTGCAGCACCTGGTGCCAATAATTTACGAGGGTCAAATCCTTTACCTTCTAAATCTTTTCCAGCTTCAATGTATTTTCTTGTTGCTTCTTGGAAATATAATTGACATTCAGTATTTACATTGATTTTAGAAACACCTAAAGTAATTGCTTTTTTAATCATATCCTCTGGAATTCCAGTTCCACCATGTAATACTAATGGTAATTTACCAGTTTCTTTTTGAATTGCATCTAATGCATCAAAATCTAAACCTTCCCAATTTTCTGGATATTTACCATGAATGTTTCCAATACCTGCTGCTAAGAAGTCAACTCCTAAGTCAGCGATCATTTTACATTCTTTTGGATCAGCTACTTCACCTTTACCAACGACACCGTCTTCTTCTCCACCAATTGATCCAACTTCTGCTTCTACAGATACACCTTTTGAGTGACATAATTCAACGATTTCTTTTGTTTTTTCAATATTTTCTTCAATTCCATAATGAGAACCATCGAACATGATTGAAGAGAAACCAGCTTCTAAAGCAGCTTTAGCTCCTTCATAGCTACCATGATCTAAATGTAAAGCTACTGGTACAGTAATTCCTAAAGAATCTACCATTGCTGATACCATTGCTGATACAGTTTTGAATCCAGTCATATATTTAGCAGCACCTTCAGATACTCCTAAGATTACTGGAGCTTTTAATTCTTCTGCAGTTAAAAGAATAGATTTTGTCCATTCTAAGTTGTTGATGTTAAATTGACCAACTGCATAATGTCCTTCTTTTGCTTTATTTAACATTTCTGTTGCTGATACTAATCCCATAAAATTTCTCCTTTTCTTTTTACTCCTATATATTACTATTATTTAATTGAAATTTCCATAGTAACACAAAGTTTTTTTGCCTATTTCCTATATTTTTACCCCATTATCTGAGTCGTAAGCGATTTCTTTTTTAGAAAATAAAGAAAATGCAGCATCAATGATGCTACATCACTAAAAAATAGATATACACGATGAATAGCAGTGGGAAACTTGTTGCTACTGGCGGGACATAACATCAACTACATTTTCTCCTTATCTATAAAAGATTGAATTATTAAACTATTTGGAGAACAATTAAAAAATCAATCTCTAAAGATAACATATTAAATCTGCGCTCATTATATCAAACAAGGTTTGATACGGTTTTATTATATTACATTTTATTATTATGTCAATAATAATTTATTATAAACAAAAAAATAAAAGACCACCACCGGTGATCTTTATATTAGCTGTCTATTCTTTAACGCTTGATATAAATTATCTAGAGCCTGCACTAATAAACAGCGCGGCATCGCTAAATTAAATCTCTCAAAACCTGCTCCACCAACACCAAAAATATATCCTTCATCAAGCCATAATTTAGCTTCATTGACCATAAATGCTTCTAATTCCTCGTGCGTCATTTGCAAAGCACTAAAATCAACCCAAACAAGATATAACCCCTGAGGTTTAATCATTTTGAGCATTGGTAGTTTTTTCTTTAAAAAACCATCAAGATATTTAATATTGCCATCAAGATAAGCCACTAATTCATCAACCCACTTATCACCATGATTATAAGCTGCTTTACACGCTTCAATACCAAAAATTGTTGGTTCCACCGGAAATCCTAGTGAACTTTTAACCTTAATAAACTTTTCTTTTAATTTATGATTAAAAAATAATATATTAGACGTCTGTAAACCCGCCAGATTGAAAGTCTTACTTGGTGCTGTACAAATAATTGTAAATTCTTTAAATGAGGCATCAACATTAACAAAAGGAAGGTGCTTATTCCCCTTATAAATAAAATCTTGATGAATTTCATCACTGACTACCAGTACATTATGTTTCTTACAAATATTACCTAATTTAAATAATTCTTCTTTATTCCAAACTTTTCCTATTGGATTATACGGATTACATAAAATAAACATTTTCACATCATTATCAATAATCAACTGCTCAAACAAATCAAAATCTAGTTCGTATGTTTGACCAGTAAACATCATCGGACATTCAATTTTCTTACGTTGATTTTCATCAATAGAAAAATCAAATGGATAATACACTGGTTTATTAATGATAATAGCATCACCGGGAGCTGTAAAAGCATTAACTGCGATTTTAAGCGCTGTTACTACCCCCGTTGTTGTTACAATATTATCTGCATTTATATCTAATTGATGGCGACGCTTCATCCAATTACAAACCGCCTCATAATAATCATCGCCAGCCATTGAATACCCATACACTGCATGTTTAGCGCGTTCAATAATTGCCTCAGTAACTTCTGGCAAGGTTTCAAAATCCATATCAGCAACCCATAAAGGTAAAATATCTTTCGGTTTTCCTTCTTTTTTCCAAGTATCCCATTTAATACATTTTGTATTTCTACGTTTGACTATTTTATCAAAATCATACATTCTTACAATCTCCTTATAATCCACTTATTATCGCAATACCTGTTTATCTTTGAATTCCATCATTGAAAAGTGGCATAACGTGATTCCTAATGCCATGGATAAATTTAGTGAGTCAATTTTATCACTATGAGGGATAAATACACTTTGCCCATATTTTAAATAATCATCTGGCAGTCCGCTGCTCTCATTACCAAAAACCAATGAATGTTTATTATTTGCAGCAGTAATCTGATGAATATTTTTAGCTCCTTTTAACATCAATGGATAGACTTCACGTTCAGGGTATTTAGTTAGATATTCATCAAAACTATTAAAATATTCAAAATTAATATTAAACAAAGCCCCCATCGATGCCCTAATTACTCGTGGATCAAAAACATCGACTCCAGGACGAATAATCGCTAAATTAGTATAATTAAAACCTAACATAGTTCTAATAATCGTCCCCATATTTCCCATATCTCCGGGATTAACTAAAACAACATGATTAGCATCTTCTAAATCCATCGTATATTTCTTAATGATTGCAATAGCAAAACAATTATCTTTTTTCGCTAATTTATTAATTGTATTATCACTTTCAATTAATTCAATTTTATTTTGTTGACATAAATTCTCAATAATCTTAACACCCTTATTTTGATAAGAGTTACTTTTGAGATAAACACGCATCACCAATTCTGGTTTATTCTCTAATAATTCAATCGTTTCAAAAACCCCAAGAGTATATGTATAATCAAAATCTTTATGATATGTTTTTATTTTCATTTTATAAACCTTTCAATAAATCAATTTGCTTTTTCAAATCCTGCTGCATTGATAAAAAATGTGCTTTATCAAAATCAACACCTTGATCAATTAAATCTAAAAGATCATTATATTTATCATATGCTAATTCTAATAACGAGATTTGAATTTCTAAATCTAACTCATTATTAGCATCATTTACAATTTGATTAATATCTTTATATTTATCTTTAAATACCTGTTGCAAATCAACTGTCTTTTTCTTCTTACCAAACAATCCCATTTCAACTACCTCCATTGTTATTTTTATAATTATAGCGTGTTTACTTAGTTTTGAAAAGTTTGTTATTTTTAAATTGAGAGATGTTTATATAACTTCCCGAAAGGAATCACTGGTGCTGGTTTGCCTGGATGCTCTCCTAACATTTTTTCCATCCAGATCATGTCATGCCATTGATTAAACTTATAGCCGCATTTAGTAAAATAAGCCACCTTTTGATAACCAAAATGTTCATGAAACACAATACTTTCTGGATTCCCAGCAGTAATACAAGCATTTAAATTAATAATATTTTGCTGTTTCGTAATTTCTTCTAATTTATGGTATAACATACTGCCAATTCCTCCACCTTTATAATCAAGGTCAATATAAATCGATGTTTCTACAGCCCACTGATATGCAGCCCGACTTTTAAATGCGGATGTGTAAGCATAGCCTACTATCTTATCATCAAGCTTAGCAACAAGATACGGATACTTTTCTAAAGTTGAAACAATTCTTGCCCTAAATTCTTCTAAAGTTGGTACTTCATATTCAAATGTGATTGCTGTTGTTAGTACATAAGGTCGATATATTTCCAATAACCTTGCAGCATCATCAGCTGTTGCAACAGCAAGCCTAATTTTCGTCATTGATAATTCCTCCATTTTTCTAAGATAAACTGTATAATCATGATATAATAATACTAACTTTATCAAAGGAGAATAGCAATGGATAAAATAAAAGATTTATATCAAGATGACCTAATCTACATTTTCACTCGTTCACAATTACGTGACTTAAACACTGATTACTTGGCAATCATTAAAAATGAATGTTCTATTCAGACAATCAATAACTGCATAACAATGCACTATCAAGATGATTTCGAATCATTATTAGCTTTTTCTCTACCGACTAAAAACAGAAAAAACAAGCAGTTAATTTCTTTAAATCAATGCTATAAAATCATGGATAAAATTCATTACGGTGTTTTATCATTCACCCATGAAGGACTACCTTATAGCGTAGCTTTAAATCACATCATTGTTGATAACCGTATTTTTTTTCACTGTGCTAAAAGCGGCTATAAACTAAACAGCATTGAACAGCGTGCCACTTATCTTATAGTTGAAGATCTAGGTATTAATTTAAAAGCAGGAACTCATAACCATAATTCCGTCGCTGTCTTTGGAACAGTTCATGAAGTAACTGAGTTTGAGACAAAAAAAGCTGCACTATTAAAAATAGTCAGCCATTTAGCGCCAGAACACCCATACAATGATAAGATGGTCGATACAACTAATATCATCGAATTAGAAATTGATTATATTAACGGAAAAACACATATTCGTTAATTATCAAATTCACAATAAACAAAGGTAATACTAAAATACTTCAAATCAAACAGTTCCTAGCTGTAATGCCCTTTAAGTTGTTTTAACAACAGAGCTTATTATATCTAGGAGCTTTTTAAATTCACAACTACTATTTCACTGTGTTTTGCAGTTCTCATTGCATATCCCCAGCCACCCATTCCTGAGGTCACGATCCCATGAAAATTATTATTTACTTCAATTCCATAGTTCAAATCATTAACCCTAATAAAACTAAATAAGAAATTTAAAGGAAATATTTGTCCAGCATGAGTATGACCTGATAATTGTAAATCAATTCCCAATTGTTCATTTAATTCATAATCATGTGGCTGATGATCCAATAAAATAAGCGGTTTAGAAGTATCTAAAGGTTCCGTCAAATCTTTTAAAGCTTCTCGCTTTTTTACAACATAGTCTTTACGCCCAATTAAATAAATATCATCCAATTTAGTAACATCGTCCAACAATACCTTAATCCCTATTTCTTTTAATTTCTTAACAATATTAAATTCCCTAAGTGGTGAGCCACCTTGGAAACCAATTTCATGATTTCCTTCAATATAATAAACAGGGTATTTACTAGCCAATATTTTAAATACCTGTAATGAATAATCAAATTCATCTTGGGTGGTCCCTTCATCATAGATATCACCAAGTAGAATAATCCCACTTGGAGCAATAGCTTCAGCATGTTCACTAAGCTCTGTTAAATCCGCCTTAGTGACAACTGTTCCTAAATGGATATCAGAAACTACCATTAGGCTTTTATCTACAAAAGATTTATTGATTATTACATCATACGTAGTAATAACAGTATTTTTAGCATTATAAATTCCATAAAAACTTAAAATAACACTGGCAGCCAAAGCAACCATTCCCCGTTGATAAATAAATTTAAAATAACGATTAAATCTAGTTTTATATAAAATTAAATTAATAATATCAAAGATTACAAAACAAATACATGCATTAACCAAAAAACCAAAGAAAATCAAATTATATAAACACAAGCCGATTAAAATTCCAATAATAACTGTTGTAATAATCTTTCGATATTTTGCTTTAGCAAAAACCAAATGTGTATGATAAGCAAGATATACTGTCATAACTGCTACCAAAGTCATCTCCATTAAAACAAACCAGCTCATAATAAAATCATCTCCTTAGTAAATTATATCACAAAATAATCTTAAATTATCTCACTATTGTCAATAAAAAAACTAAACTAAGATCATTTGAAATCACTTCTTTTTTCGCACACTTAAGCTTCAAAAATAGTAATACATTACAAAATCTGTTTAGTTTTTTATGTTCTTATTTACTAATCAAATCAATTACTACAATCTCGCAATTTTTACTAGTTCTCATGGCAAACCCCCAAGTCCCCATTCCCGAAGAAACGATCGCATTAAAATTATCATCATGACGATAACCATAATTCATCTCATTAATTCCTAAAAGATTCCAAAGCGGTAACATCGGAAATACTTGTCCAGCATGAGTATGACCAGAGATCATCAAATCAATTCCTAGCTTTTTATTTTCCTCTAATGAGCGAGGCTGATGATCTAATAAGATCACTGGTTTATTCTGATTCATCCCGTTAATAATCTGTTCTACAGGTTTTCGCTTTTTAATCTTATAATCTTGACGTCCTACAATATTTATATCCTCAAATTCAACATATTCATCATTTAAAGTATTGACTCCTGCCAATTGCAATCGTTCTAATATGTTATATTCTTTTAATGGGGAACTACTATAACCAACTTCATGATTTCCAATTACATAATAGACTGGATAGGATTTAGCTAACTGGGTGAATATTTTCATCGAATCATCAATTTCATCGCTACTGGTATTTTCATCATAAACATCCCCAACTAAAAAAATCATATCTGGTTTAATTTTCTCAGCTTGCGTAACAAGCTGTTTTAGATCTACTGTTTTAACAGCTGTTCCCAAGTGAATATCGGAAAGTGCCATGATCTTTTTATCCTTAAATTCCTTATTAATACTTACTTGGTAATTTGTGATTACAATATTATTTGCATTATATATCCCATAAACACTCAAGCTTAAACTACAAATAAGTACTCCAATAAGATAAACTTTTTGATATGGTCTTTTCAATTTTGTCTTAAATATAAGCGGGTAAATTAAATCCGCAATTATCAAACAAATACACAAATTGATTAAAAATCCTAAAATTATCATTTCAATACTTACACTTACAGCAACTAAAACAATAATTACTGCTGCAACAACTCTATGCTTATTTAAATATTTTTTAAAATGATATGCAATAAATATATTGATCAAGATAGCAATTACTACCATCATTACGGTTAAAATCAAAAACTATCCCTCCTTTAAGAATAAATTATACCACAGATTATATTTATGGTATAATAACTCCGAGGTGAAATTATGCATAAATTAGCGTGTCCAAAATGTCATGAATCAATCGTTCAAGAAGGAAATTCATATAAATGTGCCAATAATCATTGCTATGATCTAGCTAAAACTAAATATTTAAATTTGTTATTAAATCCTGATAAAGCTACAAATAACCCTGGTGATAGTAAAGAAAGTTTAGTTGCCCGCAAAGCATATCTAACTAAAGGATATTATGATGTCATTTTAAATTCAGTTATTGACTGTATAAAAAAATATCGTGATGATACCCCACTAGATATACTTGATCTCGGTTGCGGTGAAGGATATTATACTCGAGGATTAAAAGAAATCTTTAGCCAAGACACTATTTATGGATTAGATATATCTAAAGAAGCTATCAATATGGCCACTAAATATACTAAAGATGTTTATTGGCTTGTCGGTAATAGTAAGAACTTACCTATCGTTGATCACTCATTAGACTTTATCACAGCTCTATTTACAGTCGTAAATCAAGATGAGCTGAAACGTACTTTAAAAAAGGGTGGTTATATTATCCATGTAACTGCCAACCCAAATCATCTAATTGAAATAAAAGAATTAATATATGATGAAATCAAAGTTAAAAGTGACAAATATATTCGTTTAGATTTTGAAACAATTGAAAGCTATGATCTAGTTCATCAAGTAAAAATTGATAATCGTGAAGATGCTTTAAATTTACTAAAGATGACCCCCCATTATTACCATATAAAAAAAGAACGCCGGGGCGTTCTTGATGAATTAGAACGATTAGATATTACAATTGATATTAAAATAACAATATATCAAACAAGCATCGATTAACCGATGCTTATTTTTATTATCAGTATGATTTGAAGTCCTAGAAGTAAAGGTATTCCATACTTAAAAATATTTTTCCTAGTCTTATGATTAAATCCATACATCACTAATATCGCTCCTAGTGAACCACCAAACAAAGCGCCTATTAATAGTATCTTCTCAGAAACTCGCCAATGATGATGAATTGCTTTATACTTATCAATTCCATATAATAATATCATCATCAAGTTAATTATAATTATATAGCTGATTAATAATTTCATCGGTCTTCTGTTATCTCCAAATAGATATCACGATTCCCCTAACAACATATTTCAAGAGAACCTATTAAATTTTTATAGTGTTTCTTTGCATTATATTAAATCATTATTTCATCAAAATATTTCGTTATTTAATACTATTTTTATCGATAAAAAAAACGAACCATCTTAACAACATTAAAACGACTTTTTTCAAAAAGAATCCGCGCAGGAATCCTTTTTTCATCACCACAATCTAAAAAGATAATATCTAGACCCTTTTTAGTTTCTTCGTAACCGACAATCGTTACCCAGTGCCATAAATCATCTCGAATCTTACGACGTCGATGTGTTAAGATCAATAATCCTAAAGGATTACCATACTCAATACTCTCTTTAACAATTTCACTAGCATCATAAAGTCTTGGACGTCTAAAAATACGATACTCACAATTATTTAACAATTTACTCAATCGTCTTGCATATAAAAAGACATACGGAAATCCACGCTTACCAGGTTCCATCAGCTTGAACATTTCATTCATGTAGTCTAAATACGTTGATTTATCAAATTCACGTTCTCTTTTCGTATAATAGATAAAAATATCAGTAGCACTAACACTTGCACAACCAGCTTTACGAGCCCAAGAGTCAGCAAACCAATCTTGATTACCACCCTGACCAATCAATTCTTTCTCTTTATAAATTTTTGGATAATCTAAAATCATAATGCCACCTTCTTTCCATATCTCCATTATACGTTATTATGTCCAAGTTCGTCACTAATTAGATAAGAAAAAGAACTAAAATTAAGATGACTTTAATTCTCTCGTTTAGTGCCACTGCTATCATATTTAAGATACTCCTCAATATCATTACAACCTATAACCGGACTGTCGCCTTAAGTCTTACGAGCCAACACCCCCAATATAGCAGCATAATTAATAAGATATTCATCATCATAATGATGTGATAAACCGTAAAAAACGGTAAGAGAACTACGATTATCTCTAATTCTTTAATCAATAAACAATCTTTTTCTAGCATTCTTAATAAAAATGGTTTGCAACTAAAAAAGAAGATATAAAATTTTATTTAATCATGTTATCTCCTCAAGCTGAATTATATTCAGCTTATGATTCTAAATGTTTAAAAATTGAGCTAACTTACTGTCTTGGCAGTGAGCCTTATATTCATAAAATTCATTATTTACCAAAAAATTAGTTCTTGATGAAAAAATTGAAGCTGAAAATTTTTCTATTTATCGCTTTTTGCATCAAAATAATTGTAAGATCTGTTTTGTAAAAATAAAAAAGCCCTTTGGGACAAGAGCTTTTTTTAATATCTGTATTCTATACGGGAAAACCATTTTAATGTTTTATTTATAATAAATACTTTATTTTACTTAGCCTAATTTTCATTTATTTTCCCCTATTTATTAAAATAATTATCTTTTTATTCCATAATCGTTCCACGGTTTTTAATTTTTAACAAAAAACGCTTTACATACGTATATACGTATGTTATAATAATATTGTAAAGAAAGGAGGTAATTAAGTTGTGGATAAGAACAATTTAAAAGACTTACTCGATATTGTATATAAGCTAATTCAACTTGCAATCGCTTTAGCAACATATAATATCTACCGTAAGTCTCACAAGGGGAAATAATTCCCCTTACCTATAATATATTATACCATAACTTAAAACAATATCTATGAAAAGTGAAAAAATTTTAAATCTCTTGATTGGTCTTATTCTAATAGATTCTATACCTGATTTGCTTGAATTCAACAACTCACTTTTAGGAATCGTAAAATTAATCATTAATATATTGACTGTTTTAATTTGTCTTTATATTTTAAAAGAGGTAAACAAGAATGAATGAACGCCCACAGGAAAAATACGACAAAAAAAATATGGCTTTTGTAAATGCCAAATACAAGAAAGAATTTGTACATGAATTTAAAGAAGCGTGTAAGACACTGGGAATTACACAAAGCGAAGTATTTCGCGAAGCAATGATCGAAACAATTGAAAAAGCAAAAAAACCTAACTCAAAAAAATGAGTTAGGTTATATTTTTAAATATTTATTAATATATATTTTTTTGCCATATCCAGAAGTTATTATACTATGAACTAGTCCCTTATATATAAGGATGTATTCTATTCGGGTATTTAATTTGCTACCATGAACATCTTCAGCACCGTGTTTTAGATAGATTCTATTCACAGTAAACGCCTAATTGATTTTGGAGTTCTTCGGATAGCTCGTAGTATTTCTGGTATTGAGATTTATAATAATCTCTATCGTCTCGAGTCTCTTGTAATTCCTGTTTTGTTAATTCTAAACTGCTTTTTAGATTATTAACTTGCCGCTCCTGATAAATGGCAATACATCCAAAAAATAAAGCTATGGCACTTATAGTAAAAACTATCATTTTATCTAATTCTTTTTTAAACATATTACTATACCTTTTTTAGATAATCTCCGCTTACCCATCCGCTAGGAATACGTGCAAACCCGTTTTTCCATTCTTTAACAGTAACGTGAGTTCCTTTTAATAATGAACCATTAGCATTAGCATGTTTTCTAGCATCAGCAGTTAATTCATTTCTAGATTTTTGTCTATAGTTAGTTCCTGCTCCTGTGCGGACTTTTAAAGCACTAGCGGCAACTTTATAAGTACCCAATGTCTTTGATGCGCTAGAAGGCTTATTTTGGCTTGTAGAAGAACCGCCAGAAACAGCCTCACCAGAGATATATCTATTACCATTGTAATAAGCTGCTAACCATCCTGATGGTGTTCTGATCCAAATATCATCACCATTTTTTGCAACTTCTAAGCATGAAACTCTAGTACCTTTATCTAAAGCCCCATCCCCATCAGCATCATGTTTTCTACCGTCTACAGTTAATTCACTGTGAGATTTAGCTCTATAGTTTGTACCAGCTCCTGTTCTGACTTTCAGTTCAGTTTGTAATGTATAAGTCTTACCAGTTGTATATCCCTCACTGGTTTGCGGTTTAATAGGTTTTACAGTGTTGCCATAACTAACATTTACGTTACCATTTGTAAGACAATTAGCAACATCAGCTCTAAAATCATTCATTGTATATCCTACGAACTTCCACCAATGGTCAGGATCACCATGATTAGAAGCAACACCCTGTGAATGACCTTCTTTATGTGAAATAATGTCATTAGCATTTAATCCATACTCTTTACATAAATAAGCATATAACTCAATCATATTTTTAATAGCAGCATCAAAATACGCTTTATCTGAATAATCAGCAGGTTCACACATTTCAACGCCAATCATATTATCATTACCTGAACCACCGCAGTGCCAGCCTCTATAATTCCATGGCAAAGTCTGAATAATCTCTTTGTCATCTACAAAAGCATGAACACATACTTGTCTATCAGCAGGTCTTGGAGTATTCCATGCTTTTGCAAAACCAGCAGCAGACACATTAGGACACGCAGTAGAGTGTAGCATTAACTTTATAATGTCAATAGTTCTGCCTGCTTTGTAACATTCATTGTTTACTAAAAAGTTTTGTTTGATTTCCATGTTATTCTTCCTCACTTTCATCTTTATTCAGCTGCACTAATGCATCTTTTAATTTATCAGGGATTTTAACTCCTAAATTAGAAACGTTTTCTAATAAAGAAATTCCCTCATTTGCGATGTAGAAGTAACACACAAGTGTACGAAATACCCATGTGCCAGTATTCATTAATCTATCTAACATCACTGCTACAATTAAGATTACAAGGATCATAAATTTCTTTACAAGTCCTTTAAATCCAACTTCACTGTCTAACAGATTGTTTTGGTAGGCAACGATTACACCAGTCGCATAATCTAAACACATAAATACAATTAAAATACCAATTGCTGCATCCCAGCCCCCGAATAAATACGTAAAAAAAGTAGCCACAACAGCTACAGTACTATTAAATACTTTTTCCATTTTTTTCATTTTCCTCACCTTCAATTAAAATTTTATTGGATACAGTTGTCATCAAATCAGCAGATTAGTGCACTAATTCTTCATGCCCTAACTCGATTAAGATTTTTTTAACTTCCGCTTTTAACGCTTGAGGTACTTTGTCATACGTTAATTTTTCATCTAAAATACGATATACTAAAAAGTTGGCCATTTTACTCACCACCCATCATTGTTAAAATTAAATCCTGAACCGCTTGTGCGGTTACTTCCTGTTCTCGTTTTAATATTTCTAATTCACTTGGTTTATTTAATTTCTCAAGTTCTTCATCAGTATAAGGAATATAAACATAAATATCTTCGTACTCGTCAAACGCTTCTTGAGGCGCTTGATAAGGAACGTCAATTATTTTTTCAACATCCTTACCACCATTCGGATATTCCGCAATAGTTTCGTAGTGCCATTGCTCCTTAATTTCTTCTACAGCTTTGTGATGTCTAATAAATAATTTATCCAGTTCCAAATGTCCTTTATTTAAATCATATTCTTTTAATTCCTGTGTTTTATCTTCATTAAAAACTCTCATATTTGCTCTCCTTTAAGAAACACGTTTCCACATATAACAGGTTATATATGGCTGTACTGTTGTAGGTGATTTACCGTCAGATTTAACAACCCTGGTAGTATTGCTTGCTCCTTGTGGTTTAGCCCCTGCACTAGCATCCAGCACCATATCATAAGAACCGTAGCCCGATACAACGGGTTCACTGTCATAGCCTATGGTATTAACATTCCCTCCAACTGCACCTATCAATGCCCTTAGTTCATATTCTTTACTTCCGCCCGTTTTTTCAACGGTATTAAAATCACTATCGCTCCCAACACCAATTGGTACACGGTCTTTACCCCATGCTTCCCATGTACCGCCAAATAATGAGGCTGGTGAAGTAGAATCGACGCTCATATATATAGCCCCAACACGATAAATCATATCCACAATCTTTTGTTTAGTTGGAATATCACTAATATATGCTAACTCGTACGGGTTTTGTCCAACGTTTATTCTTGGCCTATCAGATGAACTAAAGTTTATTTGACATCCTGTATCACCGATGTTTAGAATATTTGAATTATCCAGCTTTAAAAGTCTTACAGTATTACCGTTATTTTTCTTTTGAAGTAATGATAAGTTATTGTTAAAAGTTAAATTTCCAGTTAATGTACCGCCATTCGTTGCTATAAATTTAGATTTTAGTGAATTTAAAGCGCGTTTTAATTTTAGCGTACTTATAATTTTATCGTCCATATTGTTCACCTACCCGAAAATCTCTGTAATGATATCATCGATATCCGAATCTGTAGCGTAACTCATACCATCTAATTTTGTTTTATCTTCTTTACTCATTAAACCATTTGCAGTAGAACTGGCTAAACTGTAAGTTGTATCTTGTGCGGGAATACCTAAAGCCGTAATATCTGTTTTGGTAACCGCAGCAGCCTGGCTGATATGTCCCGTTGCATCTACAACAATCTTATATAATCCGCTTGCACGGCTTGTATAGGATGGGTGAGTATAGTTATTAAGAGATGCTAATTTATTTTTTTCAGCCGTAGTATAATCGTTTGTACTAAGCCCTTTGCCGCTGACTACATCAACTTTAGCTGCCAGCTTGGTATTCATTTCGGCTTCTGTGTAATAACGGTCATCATGCGTATGTGTACTTGGTGGAAATGTACTCGGTTTCCCTGTAACACCGCTCCAAGGCACACTGGTAGCAGCACCAGCAGTATAAACCTCATATCCCTCATCGGTAGATAATTTTGTATCGTCTACAACGAAATACATCAGACCCGTAGCAGTGACCTTAACAGTATCACCGACTTGAACTGTTGCAGTGGTTAAGGCTTTACGTGCGGTATCATCAGCAACAACTATACATCGTTCCAATGCCCCTTTTGGTATTCTTTCGATATCAATAACACCGCTTTTAATTTTTCCTGCATCAATATCCGTAATATCCGCATTTCCATGTTGATGTGTTTTGTTAGCTTTAGCATCTAAAGCGTTTTGTGTAGCAGTAGAAACAGGTTTGTTTAAATCGCTTGTATTGTCTACATTACCAAGTCCCACTTCGCTTTTTGTTACATTCCCCCAGGCAATAGAGCCAGCGGCAGCACCAGCTTTTAAAACTTTCCCGTTATTTGTTGTTCCAGTCGCTGGAACATGCATATTCCCATCGCCGGTTGGATGTGTATAATTATTAAGAGAAGCTAATTTATTCTTTTCGGCAGTTGTATAATCATTTGTAGACAGCTGTTTCCCATCTACCTTATCAACTTTGCCGTTAAGCAGTAAATCTTCTTTAGCGGCTAACTGCTGACCGAAATCAAGCAGATTATCAGTTGTAATAATTTTACTCATTTTTTTATCTTCCTCCTCGAATATTTTCTATAATATTGTCTATATCTTCATCATTTGCGAAGTTATAGCTTGGTCTCAAATTTGGAGTTATAATTTCTTTGTATCTGTCGGTTACTTTTAATTTGTAAGTTTCAACATTATCCTCAACTACGTCAACAACTGGACTAAAACCATCGAACTCCCCGTTATTTACTCTTTTCTCCAAATCTTCTACTGCATTAAGCATCTTGTCATATAAAAATTCTAAATTCGGATCAACAGGGAGTTCTTCGATATCCTTAGTAAACATAGCCTGATTTATTTCCAGTTTAAACGGATTCATTACCCGTCTTCGTCCTTTACTGTCTCTGACAATCATGGTGCATGTATATACCCCAGCATTAGCAGTCAGGTCCTCAGTTATAATAAAAGAGTTTCCATGTAACGGAACCTCTTTTATTGTCTTGCCCTTATATGCAATTTTAAGATCATGTTTATAATCATTTTTAAATAAATCATCATTTAAAAATCGAATGACAGTAACTTCATTATCATACTGGTTCGCAACCTTTCGTGCAGTTACAGTAGAATGATCAGCTTTTAAAAAAATATCAATATAATTGATCATATGTGCCTCCTAACCAAAAACTTCAACAATCATTTCATCAATATCTGCATCAGTTGCATAGCTTAGATCACCGGCACTCGGCATCGTAAAATCCAATACGGGAGCTTCAGGTGTTCCGTGTATTGTTATACCGGGATTGCCGGTTGTTACATTTCCAATAGAAATTTTAGGGGTTGCACCAACCGCACCGATAAAATCACCGTTTTCAAGTTTGGTATTTATTTCATCAACTGTATCATTGCATTTTTTTACTGCATTAGCAGTATCATTTTGCCTCTTCGTCTCATTTTTTTGACGAACTGTTTCATTCCTGCTTACAGTTTCTTCCAGCGAAGATAATTCATTGAGCTTATTATCTAAAGCAGTCTGTTGTTCAGCCGCCTTATTCTGCTGTTTTTCTGCCTCTGCTGCCAGTTCCTCAAGATTTGTACCTATCTCATCAAATCGGTCTCCAAAATCATTCTCAAACAAACTGTCCATATAATTTTTGACAAGGATATGCCATTCGTTTTCTGTAGGCAGTATCACTTTTCCGTTTGGAGCAGCTCTTACTTCAAAGTTAATCTGATTGGTTTTTATTATTTCTTTGACATTCACAAGTGCAACTGCAAGATATAATGGACCACTGGATTCGAAGGCTTCAAGCGGTATTAGATATTTTTCGTTTTCTATTGGCAGTATAATCTTGCAGTATACTCCATTTAAATAATATCCACAGTGGACTTCTTTTATATAGTTGCTGTACGATGAATCATTTTCCAAAACAACTGGAATATTTGCACTGCCCTGTGCCGGTATTTCTATAGTGTCACTGCTTATCGTGGCTTCCTTTCTTTTTATCTTTATTTCCAAGATTATCCACCTCCAAACTTCTCATTTTTACTAATTCCGATTCTAAAAGTTCTATTTTTTTATCAAGTTTCTGTACCTTCTGAATGCACGCCATTGCTAATGCATTATAATCTACAGACAAATAACCATCCTTATCTTTTGTAATCAGGTACTCAGCAAATCTGCTGTCTTTCAAATCATCTGCGATTACACCAACAACATTATTTCTTTTTCCTATATAATCAAAGCTTTTTATTTTTATTTCATCAACAAGGGCGGATATATCTATATCATCGATATTTTTCTTTAAACGTATGTCGGATCCGACATTTATTGGAACTGATGAAGAAATACTCGAACCACTAAGGAAAATATGATTTGAAGCCAACAGCTGAATATTAGTTCCGTCTACAGAAGTAGTAGGAGGATTTGAAGATAAAAATCTAAGCACTGTATTTCCACCCATTATTGCGGCATAATCACCGTTGCCGGCAAAATATATATTTCTTCCTATCGTAATATCCTTATTTGTAGATATACTGCTTCCGTTTATTTCTCCGCCTTCGATTTTAGAACCTTTTACGGTACCTGAAAACTCAGCATCAGTTGCTTTCATATATCTTGTTACAAGCTCTCCTCTATCCATATCCCAGTAACTGTTGCCCTTCCTGTCACTTAGAATACCAGTAATTATGTAGTCAGCAACTATACTTTCAAAGTTTATAGCCGTTCCCCATTTCCAGTCAGTATCAGTCTCGTTTCTCTTTTTTGATATTTGAATTCCCTGAGTCCCTATGCAGAGTGCACCAAAAGTTGAGCTTTCTTCATCTAAGTCCTCGAACAGAATTGCTCTTACATCCTGCTTTTTTGCAATGTCTTTCTGCGCCCTTAGTGATGTATTAAGCAAATCTATTACACCTTTTATCTTTTCTGCTATAACTGTACCTCCGGGACTTATCGCATTTGTAACAGAAGAAATAATGGACGTTGTATCATTAATATAGCTTGATTCATAATCTCCCAGCGTCAGACCTTCTACTTTTTCGGTTATACAGTCATAGGTCATTTTAATCACTCTTGCATTCGTAACGACACCAAGTTTTCGATGTTTCACATGAACGTTATCACCCAATACCACTTTCAATAGTCCAATATACTCTTTATATTCATCAGTTCTTGAGAGATCTATCATACTAACATTGTAGGCAATCTTCGGAAGGTCAATGCCCGCTTCATACTCTTCTGCCGCTCTTTCTCTCAGTGCTGAATATAGTTCTTCCAGTGTATCGCATACCGTAACACCATTTAACTCATCACCTTCCTGAACATCGGCAGATAATTTAATATCAGGATATTCAATTATTCGTTTGTATTTTTTCTGATAGTTATTTAGGAGTGGACTGTTTATGCTTTCGTTATCTGGAAGCATATATCCGTTGTACGCTTTAGGAAATATCATCGTAACTACTTCGCTCATATCTACTTTCTCTTCTACACCGGTAAGATTGAAACCAAACTCAGCACGCAGACCATTATCGCTTCCAATTCTTTCGTTTATGTAGATATCAAAATTATCAAAATAAATTTCCCCTCCCCATCTGTTAAGAAATGAGTTCTCATCATCGCTCATTAGACATTCAACAGCATTTTTCTGCTGCCAGTATGCAGTTGAAACTAGTTTTATATCTGAATGGCCATGATACTTCCCCTCAGGATCGAATATAGAATCCATAGCTCCCTGCCCATCAGCCTTTGTCGGTCTTGTATCCCACACCATTACTTCATCTTTTGCATCCATGAATACAGGTCTTGCAGATGCTGTAATACTGTCATCATCTTTCTGCACATTATAGATACGGTAAAGCTGTTTTCCATATGGTGTAGGTACTTTTATCACTGCTTCATATACGAGTATCTCTTTATTTTTTTCAGATGGTGCAGTTAGTTCAAGCTCCCATGCACTGTTCATCTCAAACTCAATTTCGCAGCTTTCTGCTTCAATGACCGCATCACCATTCATATCATAGTTTTCATTTTCAGGGCTGTAAACCTGTATCATTATAAGTACCTCCAGTTTGGTATTATTTTAAGCTCAAATCCTTCTGTTATTGTAATACTGTTTTTTCCTTCTACAAGCATAAGAGCATCATAATCAGCATTGATAGCACTGTTTTGTAAAGTGCCGTCTTCCCGGTATGATACCTTTAAAACAGTATCTATTGTAAGATTTTGACCGACATTGCATTTACACTCATTCCCGTTAACATTTAAAATACATGTTCCTTCACCTTTTAAGATATATACAGGTTCGGCTTCGTCATGGCGGTTTAAAAGAATATCCTCTATATCGTATTCTTTTAAACCTGTCTTAAGATAAGCATATACATCGCATGTGACGGTAACTGTAAACTCTCCGCTCTCTATCACTCTGCGTTCATTTGAACTGAGTTCTATTCTTTTTATACGGTAGTAAATATCAGGGCAGTCACTGAACGATAGTCTTTTATGTCCGCTTTTAAACAGCCATCTTTTAACCTCGTGCCATTTAATACCCCACTGGTATTCAGAAGATATATAGTTCATTTCGATTTCAAACTGTATATCTTCATATGTGCCCATGTCTTCATAAAGTTTCCCGTTTCTGCCCGGAATACTGTATTCTTTGTAGTTTTTAACCGGAGCTGGAAACTCCGGTCGTTTTGTTACAGCAAGTCCCATCTGAACTGATGTAACATCATCCAGTGAAATATAGTACATATCTATACCCCCTTAAATACCAGTTTAGAATGCTGTACCTTTGTCATCCTGCGTTCAATATTCTGATAGATTGGCTTACCATCAAGTGGAACAGTATTATGGATTTCTATTACTGCCTTACTATCCATAGATAGAGCCCTTGATACTGTTGCATTAACATCTGGTGTAAATGACGATGTCATTTCTCTCTGCAGCTGACTAAGAGGCTTTAATGCAAGTTCGCTGTTTTCTTCAATACCAACACCGATACCGGCAGCAAGGTTTTTACCGATAAGATCTCGCATAAGTCTAGACGGTGAATGTATTCCAAATGCACTCATAAGACCGCCCAAAAAGCCATCTGCAAAACTAAATATCTTATCCTTGAGCCAATTTCCCATTCCTGTTATTCCATTCCAGATTCCCTCAACAATATTTTTTCCGATATCAAGCATTTTGCCAGGAAGTGAACTAACACCTTCAACTACTGCACTGACAAGTTTTCCTGCGGCGTCTTTTCCTTTGTTCCAAAGTTCCAGTCCCCATTGAACAATTTTATTTGCTGCATTCGACAACCAGTTCCACATTTTTTCTGGAAGCTGACTGAAATAGTTGATTATACCGTCTACTGTCTTACTTATCCACTCAACGGCACTGTTGTATGTATTAGTTCCCCATTGAATTACGTTATTCCATGCATTTACAAGCCATTCCCATATTTTTCCGGGTAGCTGTGAGAACCAGGTTACTATGCCGTTTATAAATTGAGGAACTGTTACTGTCATAAAGTTTGAAAGGTTAATTCCCCACTGAACGATATGACCTACTATCTGTCCAACAGCAAATCCAATTTTATAAGGCAGTTCATTGAACCAGGTAACTATTCCATTAACAAACTCTCCAATTCTTTCCGGGATAGACTGAAAGAACGCGACAAATTCTTCTATTTTCTGCGGTATTGTCTCAGTAAAAAAAAGAGCTATACTGTCGACAAGCCCCTGAAAAAAGTTTACAACAGATTTTATTACCCCATTGACCGCATCTCTAAACCATTCACATTTTGTATAGAGCAGAACAACAACTGCAATAATTGCTGTTATCGCCGCAATTACGGGATGTGCTGTTATTGCACTAAAAGCACCCGAAACTGCTTTTCCTATACTGCCAAAAGCACTTTTGATTATCCCTGATGCTTTGGTAAACGACGGTCCGAGCTTTGTACCAAGATTGATTATATTCGATATTCCCTGAGCAGTTTTTCCGGCAATTATAAGGACTGGTGCGAGTGCAGCCACAATCAAACCTACTACTGTTATAACTTTTTGAGTAGCCGGAGACAAAGCAGAAAATTTGTTCACAAGCTCTGTTATAACTTTTGCAACATCAGAAACTATCGGGGCAAGTGTTCCACCTATAGCAATTGCAGCCGTCTCGATAGAGCCTTTCATTTCCTCGATTGCACGGGAATACTCACTCATTTGAGAATCAGCAAGTCTGGAAGCTGCCTCCTGATCATTTGTTGCATCAGTATATTTTTTAAGTCCTTCTGCACCGCTGTTCATTAAAACAGTAGCAGCACGCATCGCATCACTGCCGAAAATGGTTTGCAGTGCAGCATCACGTGTTGCTGCATCAAGCCCGCCTAGTTTATTTTGAAGTTCTTGAGCAATTTCAGTAGCTCCTAGCATTTCTCCACTTGAATCTCTCGTTTTGATTCCCAGCTGTTCAATCTTTTCTGCCGCTTTGTCTGAACTAGGAGCAGCAAGCCTTTGAAGCATAGTCTTTAATGACGTACCTGCATCTGAACCTACAATACCGGCATCAGCAAATTTTCCAAGTACTGCTGTTGTTTCCTGAATGGACCATCCGGCATTGTTTGCCTGAGCAGAGCATTGAGCAAGACCTTGAGTAAGCGGCTCAACGTCAGTTGATGAGGCTGCCGCAGCACCAGCAAGTGCATTTACAGCTACTGATACATCTTCGGCGGTTAATCCAAAAGCCCCCATAGCCTGTACCACAACATTCGCTGAATTGGCAAGATCCATTTGTGATGATGCTGCAAGATCCATTGTAGCAACCAGCGCTCCGCCTTTTATATCAGCTGCACTCAACCCGCCTTTTGCAAGTTCTGTCATTGCCTGACCGGCTTCACTGGCTGAAAAGATAGTATCCTGTCCTACCTGAATTGCAAGTTCGCGCAAATCATTCATCTTTCCAACAGGAATATCTAAAGCCCCTGCTGCCTGAGACATAGCATCTTCGAAATTTATTGCAACTTTTGTAGCTGCACCACCGACACCGGCAAGACCTATGCTGAGCGGTGTTAGTTTCTTTCCAGCATTTTCGAGGTTAGTTCCCATTTTTTCAGCTTTGATTCCAAAAGCCTGTACCTTTTCACTAAATACATTTTGCTGTTCACTAAGTCTTTTTATAGTCTGTTCAGTATTTTTGATCTGTCTTTCCAGCTCTATGTATTCAGCACTGTCAATGTTCTTGCCACTGTCTATAAACTGCTGCTGTGCTTCTTTTAGCATATTGAGTTTTTCTTTATTTTTGTCGACAGCTTCACCTAGTACCCTTTGTTTCTGAGCAAGTAATTCAATATTTGTAGGATCTACTTTTAGAGCCTGATTTACTGCTTTAAGTTTTCCCTGTAATTCATATGCTTCGGTATTTGGTTTTTTTAATGCTTTTGAAAGTGCGGTAGTATCACCGCCGATTTCAAGTGTAATACCTTGTAATTTACTTTTGGCCATAACTTCCTCCTTTCATTAAAATCTGTCAAAGTCACGCTGAGTTGCCTGACGTACCTTTCTAGAATCAGATTGATCTGCATCATTTACATTATTAAAAGTGATGATGATATCCAAAAGTTCACCAACATCACTTCTATATATGTCGTATGTACTTAGTCCTATTCTCAGGCATGCAATCATCAGTTTTTGAAACGTTACCGGTTCTTCTTTTTCATTCGATTGTTTTTTTTTGGTTTTACAGTTGGAGTATTTGAATCGCTTAAAAGTTCCTGAATGTCTTCATAAGACGAAATAACCGCAAATGGACTTTTAAACTGTTCAAGCCATTCAGAAACAGGTTCGATTTTTGGATTCGCCTTATAAGCAAGTACCCACGCAATATTTTCTAAAATTTCTGCAACTTCAATATCATCAAACTTCTGATTTTTAAATGCTGTTTCCATTTTGAGAATGTCCGTAAGCATATCTCTCTTAAAAAAATGGCGATACTCTCTTAAAGTACCGCCATTTGACATCATGGGAATCTGTTTATCTTCAATTTTTATTACTTTATACATCTCTTTTTATTCTCCTTTCGTTGGAACAGTTGGAGCAGTTGTAAAAAAGGCAGCATATTTTTCTGAAGATACTGGAACTCTGGATTTTACGATATTACCAAACTCTGTTACCAGTGGAACTGATGTAAACGGAATTGTGGTCGTATTTGGCTCAAGTGTATCCTCTTTTGTATTTCCTTCAATCGAAGGTCTGCTAAAAGTTGTATTGTAAATAATATATTTTGTTGCGTTTTTATCTCCTTCAAACTGGAACATGAAATATGCTAATTTCTGTACCGGGTTTGAAATTTCCACAACCAGCCCTTCCTGCGAAGCTACAGCACCAAGATATTCCGTTTCAAACCAGTCTGGAACTTCTGCCATTTCCAGCTCTCCAGTATAACCGTTATTTGTATTAGTAACATAATATGCTGTATTATCAGCGTAGAATGTATTTGTTTCACCTTCTGCATCCATTGTAAGGTTTACTGCTCCGGGATATTTTTTTGGGATACTGAACGATGGAGTACCATCACTTAAAGTTACTGTACCTACATGGACGTTTGACAGTCCAAATCTTACTTTGTTTTCTTCAGACATCTATTTTCCTCCTATTTTTTTTATTGTTCTTTTTAACAGTTCTTTATTTATATAATCATCGCCGTATTTGAAGTGCGGCTGCGGGGCAGTTCTTCCGCCCTTTGTCAGTGCATGACCGTTTTCTAGCAGATGAGTAAGCCGATATTCGTCACCACTGGCATATATAACATTTTTCTTTTCAGTAACACTTTCATACATTGTACGTGTTTTTAATGAGCGTTTATATTTTCCTTTTCTCTTGATTTTTCTTTTATCAGTTGGAGCATGATCCTTAACTATTTTCAATGCCTCATCGGAAATTTCATCTACAGCACTTTTTGCTGCGGTGGTCACTTCATCACTGTATGTCTCAAGACAGTTCATGATTGCTTTTTCAAGCTGACTGACTTTGATTTTTTTAGCCATATAGACTATAGACTGTCATCATTACCTTTTCTTCATCGAGCCATGACTGTGATGATTTATTCCAGATGATACCGCAGTTATCGAAGTATGATTCCAGTTTTTCTTCCTCCACAAGAGTATTTTCCCTTGTGTATAATTCCAGTTGAACATTTTTAGTACTGTAATAAACTTTATTGTCTGCATTGAAATTATCACTATCAGGTACGAGATATACCATAAACGGAGGTGCTACCTCTTTGCTGAAATGACTGAATCTGCACTGAACAGTATAATTTTCAAGTCTGTTGATTATTTCTTTTATCGACATATTTTATATCTGTTCCTTTCAGGGTGATATATATGCTCGGTGGTGCGGTGTCATACTTCGGCTGTTTTAAAACAATCTCATACAGTCCTTTCTTTCCTGTTCTGTAGTCTCTTGTCTCGATAATATTGCTGCGTTCAAACACATCTACACACTCCATCGGTACTGATATCATTCTTTCTATCGTATTTCCAGATACTTTTGCATCCATAAATCTTTTGACTCCGAATGTCCTGTTTCCAAAAGATATCTCATTAAATAGATTTTTTTTGATGATACCATCCTCAGCTTCTAAAACATTTATTACGCCATCATTAAACTGCTCATTTTGTGCTTTATTCCTGCTTGCCAGCATATTTTCTCACCTTTGCCTTATTGATAAATGCTATGATTTCTTTTCTGTAATTTACATAGAAATCATCAAGAGCGTTTGCACGTTCATACATTACACGGTTCAGGAAAAGGCTTTGCGCTTTTCCTGGTTCCGTATAAATATTATTAACTCCGCTCTTTTCATCAAGATCAGCTACGGAGTTAGAAATAATGATTTTCAGCTTTTTTTCCGCTGATTCATCAATCCATGCCAGCCCGAGAAAATCCTTTGTCAGTTCTAACAGTTCCTCTTCCATACAGAGTCTCTATCCTGCCGCCTGAGTTTTTACTGTACCCTCTACCGTTGTAGTGATTGGATCGGTATTAGTTACTTCGACTTTTACAACCGCTGGTTTCAACTGACTGATATCATGGTACTGGAATGCATTGTTATCCATAGGCATACCGTTTCCGTACAATTTGATTTTGTATACCCTGTTGTCTTCAAGGAACTGGCAACTGTCATCAAATTCAAGTTTACCGTCCTTTGAACTCATACCGATACCCGCAAAATATCTGTATCCTAATCCTAGAACAGCTTTTCCTGAAGCAACTGCCGGTGACTGAATGATAGTCATCGGGTAAGGAAGAACATCATTTCTGTAGGTGCCATCGCCACCCATTACTGTTGTAGCTGGGAATACTTTTGTAAAATAGTCAACAGGATTTACGATATAAATTACATCTCTGATGGTTCGTGTTTTGTTGTTGTCATCAACTGCTAATTTTGCGATTTCTGCACCTAATGTTGCCGGCTGAAAATCTTTAATAACGGTTGCTGATTTAGCTGTATATTGAACATATCCGCTTTGTGCGCTTCCTGATGTCAGATTAGCAATCATCCCTATTGGACCCTGGTCTGTTCTCAATGAATTGATGATTCCATCTTCAAGTCCGTTTGCTAATGCTTCATACATGATTTCTCTAACATATGTATCAAGCCATGATGGTCCTAAATCAAGCATTGCCTGTGACACTGGAATAAAAGCAGATAATTTCAAAAATGTCATATCAACTTCACTGAAAGAACTTTCCAGCTCCTTAGTGATTTTATCTGTTAATTTTCCCCATACCGCTTTAACATATCCATTTTTGTTGACAAGGAATTTGATCATTCCCATAGTATTTTGAAAATTGATTTTTTCAAGCAGTGGATGCTGAGTTCTTAAATCTTCAAACACTGAATTAATAACTGTTTCCGGCATAACAAGTTCAGGATTTGTTAAGGCCTGTTTAGTATCCGATGCCCTAAATGCCTCTGCCAGCTTTTCATAATATTTCTTTTCAGATGATGTAAGCTGTCTTACTCCTCTCTGTGCAAGAATCTGAGCATCATTATTACCAGCTAACTCATTAGCTCTTTCTAAAATGTTCTCTTCGATATTTTGAGCAAGCTCATTTAAACAGCTGGTGTATGCATCACTGTCCTCGTTATGCATAGCTTCAACCATCTTCGTTAAAATCTCTGCTCTTTTTTGATTCATAACTGCTAATGTCATTTATCTATTCCTCCTCTGTTTTTTGACATTTAAAAAACCAGCCTTTTTTCTGTAACGGCTGAGTATTGTTCAACTGTTTTTCAAGTTCTTTATTCCTAAGTACGAGTTTTGCTAGTATACCGTCGTGCAGTGACTGTTTGACTGTGTCCTCTACGATTTCAGTTGCAAAACCATAACTGAGTGCTTCGTCTGCTGTTATCCATTCCTCACGGTCCATCATCTCTTTAATCTGTTCCTCGCTGAGACTGGAACATAATTTATAGATTTCAACAGAAGGCTGAGTGATTTTCTCTATATCATCAGCAGCTTTTCTTAATGCATTTGAATCACCTGCTGCATAAGTCCATGCATTGTGGATCATAAGCAGACTTGACCGTGGCATTTTTCTTTCAGTTCCAGCCATAAAGATAACCGATGCTGCACTGCATGCAAAGCCGTCACACAATGTTGTAACAGTTCCCTTGTAATTCTTTAAAAGATTGTAAATAGCAAGTCCCTGAGCTACTTCACCGCCATAGGAATTGATTCTTACAGATAAGTCTTTTTCACCAAGCTGTGCAAGTTCTTTTGCCATGTCATAGGCGCACACCTCATCTTCATACCACTTATATGAGGTGATATCTCCATAAATATATAATTCAGCATTGTTTTCATCCTGATTAGTCAACTGATAAAAATTATTCTTCATCTTCATCACCTCCTTTCAGTGCTTTCATGAGATCTTCGACTGTAGAATAGTTCTTGGTCATAAAGAACTGATTAGCCCATGGTTCGTCGATTCTGTCAAAACCGCAAATCTCACGAAGATCGTTGATACAAGTAAATCCGCTTGAAATGAGCTTATCAATTGCTGTAGCAACATCAAGCAGGTCGATATGTTTGATTGCTTTTGTATCAAATTTTACATATGTGCCTTTCAGTATCTGTCCTTTTGTAAACAGTTTTCTGTTCATTTCATCGCTGAACATCTCTATCAGCGGATCAATGCAGAATGTCAGAAAATCATTAACTGCTTTTGAAGTATCCTGTACATCGCCGTTGGCTATGGCTGAGGGTACATTGAACGCATTTGCCGTAAGAGATATGACATCGTCAAGCAGCGCTTTGAAATCCCTTGTAGTAGACTGTGTTCCTTTGTTCTCCAGCTGCTTATATTCATACCCCTCAAATAAAGGCAGGACAGCATTTGCATTTGAAAAGAATGTCTTAAAATCCTCATTGACAAGCTGTTTAAAATAATCTTCAAACTCATCACCCTGCTCTGCAAACTGGTCTATTTTCAAAATTCCCTTGTTGCCGTTTGCAACAAGATAGCTTGAATACGCCGCATTGATAAGACCGGCATAAAGAGAAAGAGTGCCGTCAAGATAGGTTCTAAGATTTTTAGAATTCAGCTTAAAATAAAAAACCTCGCTCATTCTGAGGTTTCTGGAATATGTAAAACTGTTTACTGTAACATGCTGAAAATAGTGTTCGAAAAATGCAGAATCATCATTCAGCTGATAGTCATCTGCAACATAAAGCTCTTCATTGTTCACTACTACAAGTGCTTCATTATTTTCATAAAGATGATTGATCAGTTTTGCCCAGAACTGTGTAGCACTTTGATTCCTGTTTGGCTGAATATTCCATCTGTACCACTCATCATTCTTTACCCGCCTGTTGTTTTCATATACATTTACGGTACATTTTGAAACCGCATTTGCTATCTTGTTGGAAATAAGATTAAAGGCCAGTTCCCTAACCATAATCTCACTTGCCAGCTGAAAACATACAGCTTTGGTATCTGCTTTTTTGGGGGCAGTATCTTTGCCTGCAAGCCATTTAAAAAAATTGAATGCCATAATTCACCCCCTTTCTAAAAGGTACTCACGCGTACTCTTTTGCGTGCTCTTGATACTTTATATACAGGTGACAGCTTATCTTCGCCGCACATCGAATGCACAAGTGCCATGAATGGATCCGTCTTTCGTGATTTTGGTTCGATCTTTCCAAAAAGAAAGTTTCCCATATCAAGCTCACCATCTGTGGCAAGCGTTGACTTTTTTGTGCGAACGAGTTTTGTATTATTCGTTGCCCATCTTAAATGAGGCTGTTCACCCCAGTAAAAATACTGATTAGCAAAACATCGGTCGATTATCGGGTATATCTTCATGATATGTCTTGGTCTTATAAGAATAATATTTTTTCTTTCAATCGAATATCCAATTTCTTCAAGGCAGTCCCGCAAAATATCATATCTGTAGTCATCTAGGCAGATGGCTTTGATACGGTAGATTCTTCCTTTTTCCCTGATATATTCAGCAATCATTTTAGGTCTGATTTCGACATCATCAACCAGCTCAACATATCCTTTTTCCGCCCAGTCCATATACGGACATGTCAGTCGTGAAATTTCCGGATTGTTCATGCATATCCATGCTTTATTCATATCGATTCTAATGTCTCCATCCTTAAAATGAAGATTTACAGCTGTCCAGTCGGTAGTTTTAGAAAAATCGATGCCAGCTATACACTCATGACCGCGAAGTTTTCCGTCATATATTTTGTCTGTTTTTTCAAGATTCTCCCAGCTTGTGACCGCAAGTTCACTGTTGGACTCTCTTATATTCATTCGTTTTGTCATAAAATCCGGAAGTCTTGCAGGATTTTCTTTCCATTCACGATACTCTTTTCTGATTTCGTTCAACAGATTCGGCATGTAAAAGAGTGATGGATTAGCCATATACCAGTTCTTTTCATCATGCACATCATTTTTTGAATTCAGCCGGCATATAAACGGAAGCAGTCCGTCATCCGGCTTATCTTCATAAAGTATTCCTTCACATTTTTTTATAAGTTCATCAAGCGGACCGTCAACCACATTTCCATTAGTCGTGTAGATCGTACGCCTGGGATGTTTCTTTTTTCCAAGTCCGGTAGTAAAAACATTGATATTGTCATAATTTTCATAAGCATGGTACTCATTAAAAATAACACAGCCTGAACGCAGACCGTCCTTTCCTTTGGCGTTGTTTGTATGTCCGTGAATAAACGAATTTCTTTTAAGTCCTCTTATACTCTCCTGAGTCCAGTGAAAAAAACGCAGCATCTTCTTTCTGTTTCTTTCAAAGGCTGTCACGATATCCTTTGCAGGTCGTTTTGCCTGTGTTTCATTATTTGCACATATATCCACATCATACTCATTTACAGGATTGTATGGACTTATAAGCGAAAGAGATTCAAGTGATATAGTACCATCTTTGCCGTTTCCACGTCCCATCAATATCAATGCATCAGGCCACCTTGGAAGCCCGGAATTCCTCCAGTATGTACACAAATGCAGCCCTAGAACAAACTCCTGCCATTCAAACATCCTTTCAAAATCAAAGTATTTTGATAATCCAAAATAACTTTCTGCCTGTTTTACATCAACATAAATATCATCATTTTCAAAAGTTCTGATTATCAATTTTCTAAGTGCCCATTGATCTTCGCAGAATTTTTCGCAATGATCGTCCATAAAATCAAAATATCTTTCAACAAAAAAAGGAAGTCTACAATTCATCGTCACTTCCTCCTGATACAGTATTTTCACTAGGCTTTATTCCCAGATATTCCAGAATTTTAATCATCTGCTGATTATATTTAAGCAGCAGATCATAACTTTCATTTTTCTTTTCGATTGGCAGTCCTTTAGAATTATAGGTTGTGATCCTAACACCGTTTTCATCGATATCTTCCTGAAGAGTATCCTTTTTGACAAGAAGAAAGATATAATCTTCTACAAGGTCCTGAAAATATTTTCCATCAAGCCCTTTGTACTTAAGCTGATTTTCTAAATCTTCTCTAATTCTAGACTGCTCTGCTGTTAGATTTTTTTTCGGTATCCGCATAAAATCACCTCCTCATGTACACGCGCGAATTTTTTATGAAATGTCATCCCCACTCCCCGTTCTCCAGTAGCAGGTTTAAAGACCGGATTTTTTTGACGGGGGGTATCTGTTTTACAACCTGGTCAGAAAATAAAATTATTTTGTATTTTTATTTCCGCTGTTTCTTTTTTTCTTTGGAACGACTACAAAGACTTCATGTCCTCTATAGTATGTTACAGTTTTCTTATTACCATCTTTCTTCATTTACAAATTTATCCTTTCCAGTTTCAAATTTATGGCGTTCATCTATATGTTTCAGCTCGTGACAGCTGAAGCATAAAGTTTCCAGATTGCTGTCCTCTAATGCAAGTTCCGGATAATCACGCAGATGCTTTATATGATGAACATATGCCCGCTGTGATTTTTCTTTTGCTTTAGGTTTGACGATAGTTACTTTACCGTTTCGTTTACACTCCTGACATTCACAGTGATCACGTTCGATAATATGCTTTCTTTTATTCTTCCATATGCTGCGAATATAGAATGCATGCATATCGTCTTTCCTTATACACTCGTTAATAAATTCAAGTAGTTTCTCATCCATCTTTTCTGTCACCTCATTTTAAACTGCCAGCCATGCAGGACTTGAGGGAGAGGAATGTCATACATGATTGACAGTTTAAAATAAAAGAAACCCTTTCGAGTTTCTTCCTGTAAAGTGTTGATTAACTGTTGTTATGGCGTTCTTTCAAAACTTCCACAATATCATAATAACACATAAAAGTAGGTTACATTGTCACCTCTTTTATTTTTTTAAAACTTTTTTTACTGATTTATTAATAAGTTTATATAAATACTGTCTAGCAAAGTTATAACGGTTAGCTACCTTTGTATGATTGTAACCACAAACATACAGTTCTACCATCATGATTTGAATATTAATAGGCAACTGATCGAACAGTATTCTTACCTCATTTATCTTACGAATATATTTATCACGTTCTAATATTAATTTTTCTTCATCAATGAGTAAAGAATTTATTCCCTGCATACTGAACGGTATTTTATTCTCAACATGGTACTCTTTCGGCGCTATTGATTTTACCCCTACAAGCTGAACATGTATTGCTTCTAACTGATTAGTTAAAGATATGATTTTACGGTTGTAATAACCGCATGATGTTACATCTCTGATAAACTGTTTAATATCTGCTTTTGTTACTTCATTTTCTTCCATTAAGCCTCTCCTTTAATGTTTCATAATTATCTGCAATATAGATATATGTATTTATGTCCAGTCCACTGTACTTCTGCCTTTCATGGCTGTATATACTTGGCTGCTTTGGATAATCTTTAAATACGTGATTAATAGCCGTTTCATATCTTTTAATATAATCAGACAGTACCTTATCACTTAAACTATCATTCTTCATACGTTGCACCTATTAAATCTGCTAAATCCGTTTTAGTTGCTGTTACTTCTAAGATTTCACCTTTAGATATTAGCGGCTTAATTAAATATCTATAAATAAGTGTTTGCACTATATCATCGAGATCATCAATCAAATACTGTTTAACATGATTTCCCTTGTTTCCATAACTAATAAGTTCATCTAGGCAGATTGGGAATAAAATATTTTTATTCATCCTGCTAGCCATTTCACTTATTTCATAAGCACGTTCTTTGTTTGAACAGATGATATAAATTGGTTGATTATGTGCCTTATTGATAAGTCTTGTTGTTTTTCCTTTGCGTCTTGCTAATTTAATCAGTTTCATTATTTTCCTCACATCCATCACATTTGTTAATACCATCCCAACCAACAAAGCAACCATGTTCTTTTTTTAATATCTTTTCAAAATACTCACAAATTCCATATTGATTATCATTAATTTCTCTATAAAATTTACAATCAGAACAATTTTCAGGTGTTTCATATTCAATAATTTTACCCATGTTTCCTCCTCTTAAATGACGCAATATATCCAAGATGTTATATTGCATTTATATTTTCTCTCTAATCCCTTACTACATAAGCGATTAGAGAGATTTTTTTATTAAAATAGTTTTTGTTAAATTTCTGTCCTTTTTATAAAGATATAATTATCATTTTCAATCATTAATCTAATATCATTCATAACTTGATATTCGAGTTCTTTAATCCTTGTACTATCATCTAATAATACTGCAAATAACGCTGACTTATCATTAAGAGAAATAAGCTCGTTTAAAACATCTTCTTTGTTTATAATTTCATCTTTATATTGCTTTTCGCTTTCACTCATTTGTTGAATCCTCCTTTTTAGTTTCTTTTAACACTATCGCCATATTAGAACCATTTCCCGTTGGAAAGAAACCAATCAATTCATAATCGCCATACACTTTAATAAGTGTTTCATTATCCTGTCTTTTAATTGTGATCCACTGATTATCTTCCATTATTTTAATCGATAATTCCTTTCATCATCATAAGCGATTTGCACGATGTAATCAGCTGCCATTTGTTTTATCCGTCCCGCTATAGCAGCATCAACATCTATCAACTCTTGTAACAATAATTCACTTGAAATTATTGTTACAAGGCTATTGTTGTAACGATAATTGATTATATCGAAAGCAAGTGTCTTATCAGTCTCACTGATCTTACCTTTAAAAAAATCATCAATATATAATACATCAGCCATTTTGACTTTATCTATTGCTTTGTAATCATCGCCATATAACTCATTTTTAAGATTTCTAATATATTCATCCCAGACTATATATTTTACTTCTCTATTCTTGCTTAAATAGTTTCTAGCAACAACACTACACAAATGTGTTTTACCAGCTCCGCTTTGCCCTAGCATAACAAACCAGTGATTTGATTTATATTTTAGGTACTGTTTGACTTTATCTTTCATAGTTCTTTGAAAGTCTTTATTAACATTAAATTCATCCAATCGATAATTTAATAATTTTTCAAGTCCGCTTTTTCGAGCGTTTATAATTGTTTTGCGTTTTGCCATGCACCCACACTCAAACCTAACCGCATGATCATGACCATCCACCATTTTATAAACATATCCTCGATTTTTACATAGAGTACAATCGACACCATCGCGTTTATTTAACTCTCCGACATTATCGTTAAGAAAATCAGCTTCTGTTTGATATTGGCTAGTGTCTGCATCTTTTGGAATTCCAAGCATATCTTTAATACTTCGCACCTAAATCACCTGCCCTACTTGTTTAGTGGTTTTATTTAATGTTTTTTTATCTTTATTAGCCCATTGGCAAATCGTTGCATAATGAGATTTATATTTTTTGCCTTTTGACGAAAGATAGAAAGATAAATCATTAATCATGTGAACTAAATTTCTATCTTTAAGTTTTTGATATTCTTCATCTGTTAGCATTACATTATTCAATTCACCATAAGGTTTTTTTTCCTTAGATGGAATAATATTATTATTTATATTATCTAATTTATTATATTCTTTATTATTTGTATAAATTTTTGATACACCCCCGTCCAAATTTTGATACACCCCCGTATCAATTTTTGATACACCCCCGTCCAAATTTTGATACATTTGTGTATTTTTTTGAGTAGGTGTATCAATTTTTGATACACTATAATTATTCTTATATCTGTTATAAACAATTCCATTAACAGATTGAGTATCTTTAAATATAAACCCTTTTCCTACAAGTGAATCTAAAGCACTTCTAACAGTGTTTTTAGAAACACCTAGCCAATCTTGTAAATATGTTAAAGAACCAGTAAACCAACTTTCTCCATCTTGAGTGAAGCCAAATATAATAGCATAAATGCTAAGTTCATTACCTTTTAATTTCAAATCGTTTCTCATAAATGATTGAACTGTATAATAATTACCCTCTTTAATTTTATTGTTCATATACTTCACCTAATCTTTTATTCAATCTTTGCAGCTTAAATTCAGCATTGACCTTTAGTTCAGTTTCATCGATACCGAAAATAAATTTAAGCTGTTCAAGCATTATGTAGACATCTGCCATTTCCATAGCTATATCACTTCTATTCTCTTTACCTCTGCGGTTTTTAAGCAGTTCTTTTGTAAGTTCGCTCATTTCCTCGATGGCCATATCAACTTGCGGGTTGTTCCCGTAATGCTCCAGCGCATCAAGCATTATGTTAATTTGGTTTGTGTTAAATTCCATGCTGTTTCCTCCATTCCTTAAATAGATATCTAATTCCCAAAACAAGCGACAAAATAAACGCAATAAGCATCATTAGAAAAAATACGAATGCTATTTGTTTAGACGTCATTTTCTTTCACCTCATCAAAATCTAATTTTAACTGTTTATTTTTATAATTAATTCCTAATACGTCATAGCTTTCTTTAAATAATTTAATAACAAACTCTCTCTGCCTTTCGTTTAATAAATCTAATTCTTTTTTTGTATATCCTTTATAACTTCCATAAGGGCAACCCATACAACCAGTACGATCTATATAATTATATATTTCTGGTATTTCTATTCTGTACTTTTTATATATATTCTCTAACAATTCATCACTTAGATCATGTAAAGGTGTAAATTTTTTATCTTTAGTAAAACACGTTTTATATTTATGTTTACGTGTTAAACTTTCATTCCCTCTAACTCCTGGAATTGCTTTTTTACAGCTTGTTTTTTCATATTCCTTTAATGGTTCTTTTTTTAAGTATTTGCAACAATATGAGCTAATTTTATGAGCGCTCCCACTTAATACGTATTCTCTAGCTTTTTTGCTAATGTTGTGCATACTCTCCTCTCTCGCCAATACTCTATCTAAAGTAGATTTAGCTCTACTTCCACCTTGATAGCGCCTTATATATTCATCTTGTTGCTTACTAAAACAGGGTGATCCATACTTTTCTTTAATTTCAAACGGCTTAAATTTAGGTAACAATATTGTATCTGCATTATCGTACATTCTTTTTCTTATGGCTGTATGTTCCATATATGTATTTACTGCCACAATTTCAATTTCCGTATCGTGCAAATATTCCTTAATAAACCAGTAAAGAAAATGACTGTCTTTGCCACCGCTATAAGATAGATAATATTTTTTTCTATCTAAATATTTAAAACGACTTTCTAAGTCTTTTAAATAGAAGTCAATTTCATCAATTTTAAACATCTCCAATCTCTTATAAAAAAAGTTACATAATCCCTAAGAGTGTCAATTTTTTTGATAGAGTGCATAAATCTCTTAAACTCTATAGCCATCAACACTCTTGGCAATTTTTAATCAATTAAATTTCTAAAAAAAGTTACCGTGACCCCGATTTACGTAAAATCACACTTTCAGGGTACTTTTTTATGCATTTTCAAAATCATTAAATCCTAATTCTATATACTTATCAGGGTCTATTTCTTTAAGCAATTTTTCAAATTCCGGTTCACTGTATTCCTCGATAAAATGTTTATAAGATGGCTTATCTTTTACATAGCCATGAATGAAATAATTATCTTTTTCTGTTTTATATACATCAATGCTATACCATTCATAAAAATTCATTCCACCAAAACTTGATATTTTTCTTTTTTGTATGAAACTGTATATTTTTTTAGCCTTTTCAGTGTCATACAGCAAATTACCTATTATCTTTTTCATCTTTTAATATCTCCATATCATATCCGCTTTTTATAAACTCTTCTGCTAATGAAGAATTGATTCCATTTCCTAATTTTACATAAATCAATTCAATATCATCACCGTCAAAATTCGTTTCTAGAAAGCGATTAATTCTGTCAAGCACCTTAGTTCTAAATTTCTTATTACTCCTTTCAGATGAATACGGCATAGCTTTAAGGGCTGAGCGCGAACAGTACTCTAATACTTTTCTTTTTATATCTAATTCTGTTTTGATATTATCAACTCTAAAGTAAGTATTATTTTTTGGAATTATTATTAATTCCATATTGTAATTTATAAATGAGTCATAAAATATTCTCATAAGTTTTATTAATAACTCAGGAAAAGCTATTGTAGCTTTATCTAATGCCTGTTCCAACTGCTCGATATATTGTTTTACAAGCTCATATTCATCTTCAAACTCATCACCAGCATTATCAAACAGTGCTTTCAAATCATGCATTACTTCACCTTTGTAAATTGTTCCTTTATTTTCCATCATTCCTATCTCCTAATTAAGATCCTGCACTCATCAGATAATAAGAAATTAAGTGATAAATTTGATCTGACTAATCCACAAGCTGAAATTTTCATAATACC
>OGZS01000162.1_pt1 | contig 54695 bp, 51 predicted proteins | sample 1576901 | NCBI WGS metagenome assembly OGZS01 (sample SAMEA3541563, study PRJEB24748) | human gut metagenome | biome: human gut; feature: human-associated habitat; material: faeces | place: China | collected 2012 | reverse complement strand
CAACATAGGCTTATAGCCTCAGAGAAAACCACGTCTTTTAGGCGTGGTTTTTATTGAGAATAACTTATTTTAAGTAACTTTAACATAACGATCAAAATGATCTCCTAAAAAACTGTTTAGTTCACTTTTAAATTTGGGAGACTGGTTGATGATTCGCTGATTTCCAATCATAGGATTAAAGTAGCGATGTTTAGCATTTATTTTATAATAACCTGCTTTTTTATTATGACTAATATCAACTTGATGAAAATGACAAAAAGCTTCCCATTTATCGCTTAATTCTTTGTCTTTGCAGATGTTTTTAATGACAGAACTTTCATTAGTATATAAATCATCTTGTGTGATAAGCTTTTTTGTCAACGCAGTTTTTAATAGATTAGCTAAATATTCCATACAATATCGATTTTCATCAGAGGTGTAAACACGACTGCATTGAAACATTACTTTTGTCAACATTATTGCTTTATCTTTACTTTTAAAGATAATTTCATCTTTTTTATCATTAATTATTAAATCGTAATAAATTGACTTAATTTGTTCGACTGATAAAAAATTATAATAATATGCGTTTGCAAGAGTATATTCTAATCGATCAGCTGATAATTTAGGACTTTCATTATCGGCAATTGGATATTTATGATAATCATAGATTAGATTAATATCTATCTCGTATTTAAGAAAAATTTTTTGTAATTCACGACTATTAAAAATCATCTTTTTTGTTTCAGCTTCAGTAGACTCTTGTTTTTCATAATCATTATTCAAGAAGTCAATAACATGAGCGAATACAGGGGTGGCTATATCATGTAATAGAGCTGCAACAGTAGCATGCTTATCATGAGTAAAATGATAAGTTATTAAAGAAACGCCAATACTATGATCATATCTTGAAACTCCAAAACTATTTTTAAATGTTTGAAACTGTGTATATTCCATTCCACAATTCATTCCAATATCTTTGAGGCGAGTAAAGATATTTGTGTTCATGATTTCTAAAAGATACGGTGGAATCGTATCATGATATATTTTATAAAACATTATTATCTCTCCCTGTGTTAATTATAGTTGCTCAAAGGGATCATATTTAGGAAGTGATGATCCAAATTCTTTTAATGATTTTATAAGACTATTAGGACTCCATTCAATCAAAGATATACCATCAAATTCATGAACGCCATCTAAGTCAATACAACTAAAGTGCCATTCAACAATAGAATGTTTATTAGTGTGAATAAATTGTTTAATTTCCCACTTATCTAATTTAAAGTGTTCGTGCCAGTCATTGAACCATTTTTTTATTTCAATGATTCCTTTGTATTCAGGACCCCAAGATTCACTATAATAAGCATCGGATTCAAAAATCACTTCAAAATTATTCCAATGGGAATCAAACCATGATTGAAACCATTCAATTATTAGATCTTCTTTCATAAAAATTATCCTTTCTAAATTATTAATAGTACTTAAAGTATAGCATTATTTGTGATACTCGTCATTTTCTTATCTAAGTCCAAAGCAAATATCTTCAAAGTTTTTGGGGATAAAGTTTTATATTTAATGATAACTAATGTTTTTTATAATTTAAAAATAGTTTTTACCTTTAGTAATTGTTAGTATGGTATAATAAAGATAGTTGAAATTTGGAGTAAAGGAGTGTTAACAATGGGTTTTGATGATTTTAAGCAGCTGGTAGATAATATGCAAATTAATTTATATCTTACAGATATTCAAACAAATGAAATAATTTTTATGAATAATAAGATGAAAGAAACTTATAATTTGAAAGATCCAGAAGGTAAAATATGTTGGAAAACACTTCAAAAGAATCAAAGCGGACCATGTCCATTTTGTCCACTTATCAAATTAAAACAAATTAATAATTTATATCAGTCGATTAGCTGGCGTGAAAATAGTGATCTTACTAATCGTATTTTTGAAAACTATGATAGTTTAATTAAATGGGAAAATGGTAAAATTGTTCACATGCAACAGTCAATCGATATTACTGATTCTGAAATCCTAAGTCACCAGGCTAGTATTGATGACTTATGTGGATTATTAAATCGTCGTGCTGGAAAAGAAAAACTGCTCGAGTTTATGGTGAAAAAGAAAAAAGCTAAAGAAAGCTTTACAATTGCTTTATTAGATATAAATAATTTAAAAAGAGTAAATGATTCTTTTGGTCATCAAGAAGGAGATTTTTTATTAAAACAAATTGCTTATGCAGTAAAGCAGGATCTTGATAAGGAAGATCTTATCTTTAGATTAGGTGGAGATGAATTTGTTCTAGTTTTTGGGCATAAAAATACTAAGGATAGTGCTAAATTTTTAATTGAGAATCAAAAAAATATACAAAAGCTGCAAGCTTTATACAATAAGCCTTACGGATTTTCATATGCTTTTGGAATGTATACAGTTTTACCAACTAATAAATTGACTGTTAATGATGTGATAACTAGAGCAGATGAACAAATGTATCAGGAAAAGTTGCGATATCGTCGAACTCAGTTAGCAGAATTGGAAGATGTTTTAGTAGGATCTACTAATGTAGCTTGTTTTCAATATGATCCAACACAACTTTATGAAGCTTTGATCAAAAGTACTGATGATTTTATTTACATATGTAATATGAAGACAGGTATTTTTAGATATTCACCAGCCCAAGTAAAAGTTTTTAATTTACCAGGAGAAATTATTGACCATCCTTTACCATTTTGGAAGGCAATCGTACATCCCCAAGATTGGGAACGTTTTTATAAATCAAATATGGCAATTGGCGAAAATAAGATGGATTATCATTCTGTTGAATTTCGAGCGATGAATAGTGATGGTGAGTATATTTGGTTAAAATGTCGTGGACAGTTAATGCGCGATGAATTTGGTGAGCCTAATTTATTTGCTGGAATAATGACACAGTTAGACCGTCAAAATAAAATTGATCCCCTAACTCATTTATATAATCGTCAAGAATTTGCGAAAGCTTTTGAGCTTAAGACTAAAGATAAAGCAATCGATAATCTTGGAATTATGGTTATTGATATTGATGACTTTAAAAATATTAACGAAATATATGACCGTTCATTTGGGGATTTTATTATTAAAACAGTAGCCCAATTGACTCAGGCAGTTTTGCCAGGTAATACTAGTATTTATAAATTGGATAGCGATCAAATGGGGCTGTTGATTGAAAATAGTACCGAATTGGAAATTACTAAATTATATAATGAGATACAGAAACAATTATTGCATGAACAACTATTAAAACGTTATAAATGTCCGATTCAAATTTCAGCTGGATGTGCAATTTATCCTAAAGATGGGTTAACATATAATGAACTAAATAAATATGCTGATTATTCATTACAATATGCCAAGGATAATGGAAAAAATAAATTAACTTTCTTTTCAAACTACATCCTTGAGCATAAGATGCGTTCATTAGAAATTTTAAAATATATTCGTGAAAGTGTAAGTGATGATTATCGTGGCTTCGAGTTAAATTATCAGCCCCAAGTTGAGGTGAGTAGTAAACAAATCAAAGGAGTTGAGGCATTGTTAAGATGGCAGTGTCAAGAATTAGGAAAAGTATCACCAGTTGAATTTATTCCCATTCTTGAAGAGAGCGGGCTAATTATCCCAGTTGGTCTATGGGTTATAAAGAAAGCAATTCAGGCTTGTTCGAAGTGGGTCGTATATGATCCTGAATTTTCTGTTAGTATTAATGTATCTGCGCTTCAGATGTTAAATAGTGATTTTGTGGAAGATGTAAAAAAGGTTCTGAAAAAAGAAAAGCTGGCACCTAAAAATATTGTCTTAGAATTAACAGAGAGCTATATGGTTAGGAACATGGATTTACTAAGAACAATTTTTGAGCAGCTTCGCGAATTGGGATTTAAAATTGCAATGGATGATTTTGGAACGGGGTATGCCTCATTGGAAATTTTAAAGACTGTTCCTGCTGATATTGTCAAGATTGACCAAACGTTTGTACGTGATATTAAGATTAGTAAATTTGATAAAACTTTTATTCGTTTTATTGCTCAAATTTGCCACGATGTTGATATTGAGGTATTGTTGGAAGGAATTGAAACAGAAGAGGAATTTAATGTTGTTGAACCGATGGAATTAGATTATATTCAAGGATTCTTGTTTGGGCGTCCTCAAAGTGAAGAAGAAATTACGAATAAGTTGATATAAATTAAAAATGCTATGTTATCATAGCATTTTTAATTTTGCGTATTTAATCCATAGTAATAGGAGATAATTTCAGAAAAATAATATAACATAATACGATTATCAATTTGAATAATAGAATCGATACTGCTAATTGGTAAGGAAATCGAAGGTAAAACAAATGCTAAATCAACTAGAGGTAATAATTCAGAATTACCATCAATCGTGATTAAAACTATTTTTGCACCTTTAGCAGAAGCTTCTTTAATAAAGTTTTCATAAGTATAAGTAGAACCAGAAACACTATAGATAATACAAAGATAATCTTGATTAATAGAGTTAATTAGATAGGTAAGCTGAATATCCTCGCGTACACTTTGAATAAAGCGATTATGAGAGTATAAAGAATATTCTAACTGACTAGCAGCAAAATAGGTATTGTTGATCCCAATTGATAAGACATGTGGATATTTGTCAATCAATGATGCTAGTTCTTTTAGTTGATGATCATAATCTAGAGCACCAAGTTCTAAAATCGTATTACTGTATTCTTGAGAAATCTGACTCAGTAATGATTCGTTGCTGAGTTTTTTTTCATCGTTATTTTTAAAACTTTCTTCAACAGAATATTTGAATTCTGAGTATCCACGGTATCCAAGCTTTTGATAGAAACGTAGGATTGCAGACTTAGAAGTTTCACAAAGGTCGCCTAAAACAACAATGGAGTTATTAACGATTTGAGGATCTTCTAAGATACGAGCACAAATTTTACGTTCACTAGGTGTAAACTCAGTATAATGAATGGCAACTGTTTTTTTAAAGTCCATATTAATACCTCTTTTTCTTATTTATAATTATATCGATAAACCAAATTAATTACAATAGAGAAAATTCCCATAACAAAAAATAATATTGATAAATTTCTCAACAGTGATATAATTGCAATGTAAACGCTTTTACACAAGAGGGCTTTTGGACATTATCCGGAGATGTCTAAAACAAAAAAGGAGAGAAAAATGAAAGATAAATTTACTGCACTGATCTGTAAAGTATCAGGAAATCGCTTTTTAAATGTATTGAGGGATTCTTTTGTATTGGTTGCTTCACTGACATTAATTGCTGGATTTGCAATTATGATCAGTTCTGTATTTATTGATCCCAATGGGATTATTTTTGGTTCATCTGGACTTGGTCTAGGGGAGATGATCTTTGGAAGTGAGAAAGAGTTCTTAGCGTCAGGATTTGCTCAAATGCTAGTACAAGGACAAAATATTTTTAATTTTTTTAGTAAAGGGGCTATGTCGATCAACGCTCTGTTGATTGTGGTGATTTTTTCATATAATGTCTCAAGAAAATATTTTAGTGATAATCGTGAGCATATGGTTTCAGTGATGTATGCTTTAGCAGCATTTTTTATTTGTTTGCCTTGGGATTTTAATTATACAAGTGCTAAGGGAATCGAGGTCGATATTAATGGAATTATTAATTCGAATTTTTTAGGTCAACAAGGAATCTTTTTTGGACTGATTGTTGCAGGTAGTGCTACATTTATATTTAATAAATTATCTAAGTTAAATATTTCAATAAAGATGCCGGATTCGGTACCTCCAGCTGTAGCTCAGAGTTTTGAATCTTTAGTGCCGGGGATGTTGACATTATTTGTCTTTATTATTGCAACCGTTATTAGTAATACTTTTGCTGGTGAATCATTACCGGAGTTTATTTTAACAACGCTTCAAGCACCAGCTTTAGCAATATCTAAAACCGCAGCGTTTGCTCTAGTTTCCCAAATTACATGGCCATTATTCCAGTGGCTGGGAATTCATCCAACTGCTATTTGGGGAGCAATTTTTGGAATGACCTGGGATATTGCTGGAAACGAAAATGTTTTAGGTGTTGCTAAACATTTATATACAACGATGTTTATGAATTATTCAACTATTGCAGCGGGAACATTTGCTTTAGCACCAGTATTATCGATATTATTTTTCTCAAAACTAAAACAAAATAAAAAGATTACCAAAGTGGCTTTAGCTCCAGCAATTTTTAATATTAGTGAACCGATTACATTTGGATTACCAATCATTTTAAATCCAATCTATTTTATTCCCTTTATTATTGTGCAACCATTGTGTTTCTATATTGCGGTATTTTTTACTAAGATTGGTTTTATCCCAGTAGTATGTAATAATGTTCCTTGGACAGTACCACCGATTATTTCGGGAATTTTGTTTACTGGAACAATTGCAGGCGGGTTAGTGCAACTAATAAATCTAGTTATATCAATGGCAATATATTACCCATTTGTTAAAATAGCTGATAAAATGGAATTAGATAAAATGACTGAAACCGAGAAATTAGAAGCGGTGGAGACAAAAAGAGTAAGTTTATTAAGAGGCAGAAAAAATGAAACTAAGATTAGCTGAAATCTTTACATCGAGAATGGTTTTGCAACATGGCAAAGAAATAAATATTTTTGGAACCGGTGAAACAAATCAACAAGTAACTATTACTATTCAGGGACAAACCGCAACAACAACAATAATAAATAATAATTGGTTGATTACGCTGCCGGCGCTAGAAATAAGTACGGATGAAACATTAATAGTTTCAACTGGATTAGAAACTATTACGTTATCAAATATTTTAATTGGAGATGTTTATTTTTTAGCAGGTCAATCTAATATTGAATTTAAATTTAAAGATTGTGATTCAGTAAAAGTTGATCAGGAAGTATGCTATGATCGATATTTAAGGTATTATGAAGTTCCACAAATTGAATATGAGGATGAAAATATCAAAATACCGCCCATTAGAAATCAAGGCTGGCAAATATGTGATAATCAAACGATTAATGATTTTTCAGCAATCGGTTATTATCTTGCTTATTATTTGCGTCATGATATAGACATCCCAATCGGATTAATTGCAGTTAATAAAGGTGGTACATCAGGTTCTTGCTGGATAAATGAAACATATCTTCAAAAAAATCAAGAAATCAAAAAAGTATACTATGATGAATATTATCAAGCAATCATGAATCAAACAGAAGCACAAGAAGATTTAGAAATAGCTAAATATAAAGAGCGTGTTAAGCAGTACCAGCAAAAAGTGGCATTATATCAGCAAACTTATCCAGAACGTAATATGAGCCAGTTAAAAAAAGATGTTGGACATACACCATGGCCGGGACCGCGGGGGAAAAAAGATTTTTGTCGTCCAGCAGGACTATATTACACGATGTTTAAAAAAATCTGTCAATATAGTGGTAAGGCAGTTATTTGGTATCAAGGGGAAGAGGATACTAAAAATGCTTATTTATATCATCAATTGCTACAACTGGTGATTGAAAATTGGCGTGAAGATATGAAAGCTCAAATTCCCTTTATTATTGTGCAATTACCTGAATATGATGATGATAAGAATGATAACTGGCCTATTTTAAGAGATGCCCAGCAGCAGGTTTGTAGAGAAGTACCTGCTTGCTATTTAGTTGTAACAATGAATTGCGGGGAAGAATTTAATATCCATCCCCAAAATAAAAAAACAGTCGGTCATCGTATTTTTTGGCGAATCAAAGAACTTTTTTATGATAATCAATTTAATGGGCATTCTCCGAAGATAATAAATATTGAAAATAATTCTAAAATTATAATTGAGTTTGATCAAAAATTACACAGTAGAGGTATTAATAATTTTATTTTAGAATTACCAGATCATCAAGTTGAGACAGTTGGGATAATTAAAGAAAATAAACTGCTGGTTGAGCGACCTGCCCAAGTTAGAACAATTAGTTATGGATATCAAAATTATTGTAAGATAAGCATTTTTGGAGAAAATAATTTACCTATTGCACCTTTTAAAATACAATTAACTAAATAATCTGTCATTTTTATTTAAGAGCAATGATATTTGTAGTGTCCTAAAAAGTTAGGGTAACTTTAGGCGGTCACTACAATCGGCTCTTTTTCTTTTTAGTTCAGCAAAAAGAAAAAGAATTTCAGAATCTTAAATTACTATTTAATTTTATTCAAAAAGTCCCCTATAATCGCATAATTGTGTTAAAATGACTTGGAGAAAGAAGGTGGTAAAAAATGAAAGTCGAGCCTGTACCCCAGTGTTGCGATAGTCTAGAGGATCATTTACCACTAAGATCAGGTATCTAATCCCCAATAAAGGAGGAAACTTATGATCGATACAATTACCAGCGATGAGCTGAAGGATATTCTTTTAAATGGAACGCCAGAAACAATAAAAAAAGTAATAACTAATATTCATCCGGCTGATATTTTAGATATTCTTCATGAAGACGAGGATAGTATTAAAGCATTAATGGACAATCTTCCTAATGATGTTGTTGCCAGCATTATTGAAGAGGAAGATGATGAAGATGACCAGTATGATTTACTGAAATTATTTTCAGATGCTAAACAAAAAGAAATCTTAGATGAAATGTCTAATGATGAAATCACTGATTTGATCGGTGAACTTGAAGAAGATGAAAAACAGGCTATCTTAGATAAGATGGACAAAGAAGATAAAGAAGATGTTGAGCGACTGTTAACGTTTGAGCCTGATACGGCCGGTGGGATCATGACGACGGAATATATTAGTATTCGTGCGCGCAATACCGTTGAAAAAACTTTAAAATTTCTTCAAGAAAATACCGAAGAAGATACAACTTATTATCTTTATGTAGTTGATCCACAAAATATTTTAAAGGGTGTTGTATCTTTACGAGATATTGTTACTAGCTCGTTTGATACAGCTATGCTGGATATTACTAATACAAATGTAAAAACTGTATTATATAATGAAGATCAGGAAGAAGTAGCAAAAAAATTTCAAAAATATGGATTTATCATGATGCCGGTAGTTGATGAAATGGACCATTTATTAGGAGTTATCGAGTTTGACGATATTATTGATATTATTCAAGAAGAAAGTACAGAAGATATTAATTTATTAGGGGGAGTAAATTCTGAAGAAAGACTAGATTCATCTGTTGGAGAATCGGTCAAGAGTCGGATTCCCTGGTTGATTGTTAATTTATTTACGGCAGTAATGGCGGCTTCCGTGGTTAGCTTTTTTGAAGGAACGATTGCTCAAGTAGTTACACTTGCAACTGTTATGCCAATAGTTACAGGAATGGGCGGTAATGCAGGAACTCAGTCTTTAACAATCGTTGTACGAGGGCTTTCATTAGGTGAAATGAGTAAAGAGAATGCAACCTGGATCATGTTAAAAGAAGTAGCTGTTGGTTTTTGCAGTGGTGTGATAATAGGAATTATAGTTGCGTTAGGCTCAATGTTATTTGAAGGAAATCCAGTTTTTGGTTTAGTAACGGGATTAGCCATGTTTTTAAATATGATTTTAGCAAATATTGCGGGTTATTTTATTCCGGTTATTTTGGAAAAATTTCATATTGATCCAGCTCTAGCAAGCGGAGTTTTCGTCACAACTGTAACTGATGTATTGGGATTTTTCTTTTTCTTAGGATTGGCAACAGTATTTTTGCCATATTTAATTTGAGGTAATTAAGTATGGAAGTAAAATATGTGAAAAAGAATATTGCTAAAATCATAATTAGTCTATTTTTCATTATTATGATGCTGTTTGGAGCAGCTTTTGCATTGATTTGGTTTAAACATATTTTTAATTATATGACATGTTTGATTGTTGCGATCGTGGTTTTTATTGTAATTATTATTCTTAATAAAAAAGGACAAATTTGTCGCAATGTTGAAATTGGTGAACAAGGGTTAGTTGATCATTTGGGAACCTTGGAGTATCGCGAGATAAAAAAAGTTATTTATGATAATAATAGAATTGAAATGAATTATGGTTTTGCTAATATTGTAACAAAATACCATGAAGTTCTGCTCGATAAACTTCAAGAACAAGGCGTTACAATGATTGAATATAATGGTCGTCTTATTAATTTTGAAAGAGTTTCACTTTTAATTATTTATGGTTTAGGGATATATTTCTTTTATAATTTATTTGTTTTAATTTTTGGAATAATTTCTTGCTTAAACTATAACTATGAGATTATTAATAGTCTTGGCATAGTTGTTCGAGTTTTGAAATTAATAAGTATTTTGCTAGCACTATTTGTATATAACCGGTTAAAAAATAAAAAAGCAACAGTGATCATTATAATTGTAATTATTGCAGGATTTATTGTATGGGGACAGTCTGTTAAAATAAAAACATACCATGATTATTATGGGAAGTTTGCTTGTATCATGAAAGAACGTGAGTTAAATATTTATAAAGATATTATCGCAGAATATGGAATTTTAGATAAAACGATTAATAATTTAGATAGTTATAAAGTTGCAGATTTAACCAATTATGAAAAAGTAATTGTGTATCAAGGAACGAATATATCAGGACAGTATATTGTCCATCGAGATGTAAAAAATAATAATTCAAAAGAGCAGATCTTTGCTTATTATAATGGGAAAACTTTTACTCACGGAGCTTTGCGTATAACTTTTAATGATGGTAAACTAGCTATTATAGATTACAATGGAGCGGTTTATGATTATGATAAACTAAAGCTGGTTAATGGTTATATTCTCGAAATATATAAAGATAATGAAGTGAAAAAGTGTTTAATTTTTAATTATTTTAAAGGTTATGATGATGACGAATATCGTCGTTCTTGGGAATTGGTTATTTCTAATCTTAATGATGGTAAACAAAACTTGTATATTTTAAAAGATTCAGATGATGAAAAGGTAAGACCACAACCAAATAATAAGTCTGAAAATAAAATAGATGCACAAACTGAAACAGACAATGTAGTTAGTGATGAGATTAAAGTAAGTAATGGTGAAAAGTTGATAAAAAAGATGGATAGTATTAATATTACAGCCTTTGAATCAAATGAAGATTTTGTTAAAATAAAAGCTGACAGTAGTGATTATAATGAAATTGTTTTAGAGGTGGCAAAACAATTCACAATTATAAATAATACTGATAAAAAAATAGATACACAAATTCTAGGGATTACTATAATGTCTGGCAGTCTTGAGGAATTTGGTGTTGCAACAAATGATCGCCAAGATGTTGAAGATATTGGTAAAGTTAAAAATACTTATTACTATCGAATTAGAAAAGTTGGTAATTATTATTTGGCAGCCCGAGTTGGTGATGATTGTAGTGTCAATGTTGGATTAACCATGCTAGAGCCAGTGATTGCGACAGATACTTCACAAACAACAGATTTTCTTTATCGAATTGATGGTAAAAAATATTTAGGAAATCGATGGGGAGATATAGGAGGATAGAGATGGAAGAAAAGTTAGATGAGATGATTGTGTTATTAAAAAATATTGATAAGAATTTACAAATTTTAGTTGATGAAAAAAATGCAGTAAAAGTAAAGAAACCAAGTAATGATGCAATCTTAAAACAATTTGAAGAAACTGAAAAATTATTTAATAAAGTAATGAATAAAGGTAAGTAAATTATAAGCAATTGCTGTAATTAGTGCAGTTGCTTTTTATTATTAAAGAAGATAGCTGTCTGTTTAATATGTTTTTGTAGTCAATTAGGGATAAAAAAACAAAGGTTTTTAATAAACCTTTGCTTTTTATATTTCTATAATTATTTAAAACTGTATGTGATTATCTTATTGCTTTGCTTTTTTTAATAACAGTTACTAATGCAAATAATGATAAACTTGCAACAATAACAAATGGTGCAATCATTGTTGAATCACCAGTTTTAACACTTGTAGATGTTGATGGTTGAGTTGCTGGTTTTTCAGTATCGTTAGGAGTATCACTAGGATTATCAGTAGGAGTATCTGGCTCTTGTAGATCCAAACGAATTGTTTCACCAGTTTCTAAATCACGAGCATATTTACTCATAAATTCCCACATTAATTTAGCATCTGGAGTATAGTTCCAATGTCCCCAACCATAAATACGAGCCATGCTGATTTCTACACCTTTGGCATTTTCAATTGCACCAACATCGATTTTAGCAATATTTTCAGCGGTTGGCTCAATTGTATAGCGTTTTGTCCAAGGAACACCATATAGATATGCATCTTCATCTTTGATGTCTTCAACTTGAGTAACTTCCATATCATTTAATTCTTGATAAAGTTGAGCTACTTGTAATCCTGCATTTAATTCTGTTGTATCAAATGCATCTTTACAATATTCATCACCATCACCAGTGAAGAAAATAATTGGCATATCATATTTATCTTTATTAGCAGCAACAGCTTCTTTATTTAAGTCACTTGCACCGAATGGCCCGGAATGACCAGCTCCAGCAGCAAAGTATTTAGCATCTGATAGACCGGCATTTGTTGTATTTCTACTTCCGGCAGATAATCCAGAAATATAAATTCTTGATTGATCGATCTGTGGATATTTCTCTTCAATGATCTTTAACATTGTAATAACATCTGAATCAGGAGTTTCATTAGAATCATCAGTCATTGGATCGTATGTATATCCTTGATATGTATGACCTTGCCACTCAGGACAAATTAAGATTACGCCTTCTTCACTTGCTATTTGTGCCCATCCTGAAGTATCATATTGAGTTCTAGGATCATTTGTATTACCGTGGAATAGAATAACTACTGGGACACTTCCTGGTTGAGCATCTTTAGATTGTTCAGGAATATATTCATACCATAATGAATCAGTACCATCTTTATCTAAATCTTGAGTAACTACATGACGCTCAATATTATCGATTGCATCAACAGAATCAAAATATTGGTATTTTCTTGCTTGATCAGCTTCTTTATCACCAGAAAGTAATGGTCTAGAGTACCAAGTTGCTGTTTGTTTATAGACTTCACTATAGTTACCAATTCTTCCAAATTTTTCTAAAACAGTATTCCATGCATCTTTTGTTGCATCAGCAGCACTTGTTTTTGTATCGCTATTAACAACAACGATTTCATAATGACTTTCTGGGTTTTCATAATATCCATCTTTTACCTTACCAGCATTATTTGCTTTTACATAACTATTGATAACAGCTTGATCATCAGTTACTAAGTAAGTAGGAACAGATACTTTAACTTCTTGCCCTTGAGCTGGATTAATTAAAGCAAGTCCAGATACAAAGTTCATATAAGATGTTAAGTTTTGATTAATGAAAGTTGCTCCATCACCAATCCCAATTAATTTAAAGTTATTTGAAACACCAATTTTACCTACGATCGTTTCAAAACCTATAACATCATCATCAGTAAAAGAAATGCCATTAGCAGGTCTAGCAACATAAACTTTGCTTGCCGCCCGATCAACAATATCTTTTATTCCTGATTCATTAATATATTTTTGTGCTTCTTCATCTGTTAAATTTCCATCAGGATAAACAACGAAAGTTGCAGCAGCGGCAGCATTGACTGATTCAATACTTAATTTATCGCTACCACTGTAAACATAGGCTTCGCTCATTTCATTAACTGAGGCCTTGTAAGCTTCAACATACTTTGGTAATGTATCTATTTTAGCCTTTGCACCATTGCTTGAAAGCTCAATTGCATCAGGCGCCCAGGCAACTTCTGGATAAGGTTGTGAAATAGTTGTACCATCTAATAGACCGCTAATAACTTGTGCCATATCGTTGAAATATTGAATTGACATTTCGTTAGGTCTTTGGGCATTGTCTTCCCAAAATTGTTGCCAGCGATGACCAGCTAAAATAGATAGAGAAGGATTTTCATTTAAAATAGTTCTAGCTAAAGCACATCCTTCGTTTAAAGCAGCAATTGGGTTTCCATCATTTGTTTCAAAAAGTGCCCAAATAAATCCACTGCCAAATGTATCACCAGTAAATAATGCTCCATGAGTGGTATCTGTAATCATAAGAGAGCCTTCGGTATGAGCACTGACAACATTGAATACATATGGGGCACCATAAATGTTAACAGTATCACCATGATTAACTTTTGTGATTTTACTATCAAATTGAGTGATTGCTTCCGCGGCAGCAGCATAATCAGGTTCACTGATATATACTTTTTCAACGTCAACGTCTGCGAATACTGCTTCTGATCGTCCAAAGCCAGTATGATCACCATGACTATGAGTAATAATAATTGATAACGGCTTATTTCCTGTCATTGAATTTACGATTGTTTTTGCATTTTGAATATCTTCATCGTTTTCAGAGCCATTTCCTAAATCAACTAATAATACACCGTCTTCTTCTAGTACAAAATACATAGATGATGGGTTATTTGTTACGCCGCTCTCATCTGTTGCACCACCAGGAAGTTTTTTTGTTCCCTCATCCCAGTGATAAATATTATCCTTGATTTTCTCTACTTTGTACCTTCCTAATTCAGCATATCCATCATCAGTAAGATCTGTTAAAAATGCATTTCCATTTGGATCAAGTTCTACTACTTTAGATGCTGTTGATTTGGATCCTTGGTCTCCTTCGGCCTGTACCGCACCAATACCACTTAATGCGAACATCAGGCTTAGGGAACCAATAAAAAATTTTTTCTTAAACATTTCTTTTTTCCCTCCTTCATTATAAATATTTTATCACAGCGGCTTTATGAAAGCGATTACAAAAACTGATGGTAAGTATCATAATTTGATACCTAATATCATAATTTGATTGATATTTATACAATTAAATATGATATAATCATTAAATAACTTACTTATTTATAAATTAAAACTGTTAAATAGAAATTCTACACTAATAACGATATTTAGTAATTATATGATTGAGACATAGGATTTATCCTATGTCTTTTTTTGTTTTAAAATTATCGTAGTGAATCTTTCTAACTAAAAAATGAGATAATAATAACTTACATCTTTGTAAGATAACTATGTAATAAAAAATAATTGTGTATAATAAAAAAGAGGAGATCGTTATGAAAATATTAATTATTGAAGATGATTTAGAATTACGAGAAGAATTAAAAGTTTTATTAGATAATAATGGTTACCAAGGAATCATTCTAAAAGATTTTAAAAATGCGTTAGAAGAGATTTTAGTAATAGATCCAGATTTGATTCTATTAGATATTAAGATTCCATTTTTGAATGGACAGCAGCTATTAAAAAAATTAAGAGAAAAATCAACTATTCCAGTTATTATGGTTACAAGTAAAGATAGTGAGATCGATGAAATTCTTGCATTAAGCTATGGTGCTGATGATTATATTACTAAACCATATAATCCAACGATTTTATTACTGCATATTGAAGCTGTTTTTAAGCGACTCCATAAAGCTGAACCAAAACTGACTTATCAAAATATTAGGGTTAATTTGATGAAAAGTACGTTAGAAAAAGATGATCAGGAATTATTGTTATCTAAAAATGAGATGGGAATTTTTTATTATCTTCTTATGAATCAAGGGAAAATCGTAACTCGTGATGATATTATGAATTATCTATGGGGTACGGATAAATTTATTGATGATAATACTTTGACAGTTAATATGACTAGACTAAGAAAAAGACTTGAAAAGATTGGCCTTTTTGATGTGATTGAAACAAGGAGAGATCAGGGGTATATGTTAATATGAGAATAAAAGAATACTTACTAGATAGACTGGCCTATCTAGTTTTATTAATAATTATGATTGTGAGCGTGCTATTCTTCTTATTGATGTTTAAAGTTTCAAATGCATTAATTTATGCTATTGTTTTAGTTATGCTTTTATTTAGTGGTTTGCTTATTGGATATGATTATTATCAAAAACATGCTTTCTATAATAATTTTCGCATAAAATTAAATCAATTAGATAAAAAATGTTTAATTACAGAATTGATTGCTCAGCCTGATTTTCTAGAAGGAAAGATTTTATATGAGGCATTGTATGAGATTGATAAGTCAATGTATGAGGAGATTGAGACTTATCAAGATAATCTTAAGAATTTTAAAGAATATATTGAATTATGGATTCATGAAGTTAAATTACCAATTTCTAGTGTAAAGTTGATGATTCATAATCATGAACATAATGAAAGAAAACTAAAGGATCAAGTTAGTCGAATTGAAAATTATGTAGAACAAGTTTTATATTATGCCCGACAAGATAGTAGTGAGAAAGATTATTTGATTAAACAATGTGAATTAGGAACAATTATTAGAAATGTTATTAAGAAGAACCAAGATAGTTTATTGTATCAAAATATTAAGATCGAAATCGGTCAAGTTAATTGTTCTGTTTTAAGCGATAGCAAGTGGCTAGAATTTATTATTAATCAAATTGTTAGTAATAGTATTAAATATCGGCGTACAGATAAGTGTAAAATAGCTTTTAATGTGATTAGAAGGAATAATATTGCTTTAGAAATAATTGATAATGGTCTGGGAATCAAGACTAGTGATCTAACGAGAGTATTTGAAAAATCATTTACTGGTGAAAACGGGCGTCTTGTTTCTAGTTCTACGGGGATGGGCTTATATATTGTTAAGCGATTATGTGATAAATTAGGTCATAAGATTATAATTGAATCTAAATATAGTGAGTATACGAAAGTAACAATTTCTTTTAATGATGAGCAATATTACAAGGTTGTAAGGTGATGTAAGTTATTTCGATGTTACCAAGACCGCCTTTTTTCTATAATTTAATTGTAAAGGAGAAAAGATTATGGAAAATATTCTAACGATTGAAAATATTAGTAAATATTATGGAAATAAGAGTAATCTTACTAAAGCTATCAGCAATATTTCAATGAATGTTGATAAAGGTGAATTTATTGCTATCATGGGGGCTAGTGGTTCAGGGAAAACTACACTACTGAATGTTATTTCAACTATTGATAAAGTTACAAGTGGTCATATTTATATTGAAGGTCAGGATATTACAAAACTTAAAGGTAATGATCTAAATAGGTTTAGACGTGAAGAACTAGGATTTATTTTTCAAGATTTTAATTTATTAGATACGCTAACAGCTTATGAAAATATTGCTTTGGCTTTACAAATTAAAAATTTTAAAGCTAAAGCAATTGAACAGCAAATAAAAGTTGTTGCAAGAAAATTAGATATTGAAGATATTTTAAATAAATATCCTTATGAAATGTCTGGAGGACAAAAACAGCGTGTAGCTAGTGCGCGGGCCATTGTTACAAATCCTAAACTTGTTTTAGCAGATGAGCCAACTGGAGCGTTAGATTCTAAAAGTTCTAAAATGTTATTAGAACGACTTCAAAGATTAAATCAAGACTATCAAACAACGATTCTAATGGTAACTCATGATGCTTTTAGTGCCAGCTATGCTTCTAAAGTGATTTTTATCAAAGATGGAAAGGTCTTTAATCAATTTAATAGAGGTGAAGCTACTCGTAAACAATTTTTTGATAAAATTATTGATGTTGTTTCTTTGCTTGGGGGCGATGTAAGTGATGTTATTTAATCTTTCATTAAAGAATATTAGAAAAAGTTTTAAAGATTATGCAATCTATTTTTTTACATTAATCCTTGGAGTGGCAATCTTTTATATCTTCAATTCTTTGGAAAGCCAAACAGTTATGCTGAAACTAAATAGTTCAACTAAAGATATTATTAAACTAATGAATAATGTGTTGTCAGGCGTAAGTGTATTTGTTTCATTTATATTAGGGTTTTTAATTGTCTATGCAAATCAATTTTTAATGAAGCGAAGAAAAAAAGAGTTTGGGATATATATGATATTAGGAATGTCAAAAAAACAGATTTCTAAAATACTATTAGTTGAAACTATAACAATTGGTTTGATTTCATTAGTAATTGGTTTAGTCTTAGGAGTCGCTCTATCTCAAGTAATGTCGATTGTTGTAGCTAATATGTTTGAAGCAGACATGACTAAATTTACATTTGTTTTCTCTTTAAGTGCGTGGATAAAAACAATGATTTATTTTGGGATTATGTATCTTCTGGTTATGGTTTTTAATACGATTCAAGTGAATCGCCAACAATTAATTAAATTATTGACAGCAAATAGACAAAATGAAGAAGTTAAATTAAAGAATACCTATCTTTGTATAGGGATCTTTATTGGTGCTGTTGTATTATTAAGTTATGCTTATTATAACGTTACCGCAGGAGCTGGTAATTTAACGAACAGCAGCTCAGTGCTTTTCCAAATGATTTATGGTGCTGTCGCAACGTTTTTAATCTATTGGTCTATTTCAGGTTTGATTTTAAAATTTGTTATGGCATCTAAAAATTATTATTTCAAAAATTTAAATAGTTTTACGGTTAAACAAATTAGTAGTAAGATTAATACAACAGTACTTTCAACAACGGTAATTTGTTTAATGCTTTTTTTAACGATCTGTATTTTTTCAAGTGCTTTTGCGTTAAATAATTCTGCAACAGAAGAGATAAATGAGTTAGCTCCAGTTGATATTCAAATGCAAAAAGATGTAAGTGTTGATAATTTATCAATTACAAAATATTTGTCTCAAAAGCAAATAGGATTAGATGATTTAAAAAACATTTATACATTTATGACTTATCGTACTTCACAATTGACATATAGAGATACTTTTGGCAGTGCCTTTAAAGATGTAAGTGAAAGTTATTTGAATAATTGTGAAGATATTATTAAACTTAGTGATTATAATAAATTGGCTAAAATATATAATTTACCAACTTATGATTTAAAAGACGAATATGTTGTAATGGGGAATTATGAAAATTTAATGTTTAGTCGAAATCAATTTCTTAAAGAAAAACCAGCTATTGAGTTAAACGGAAAGATATATCAGAGTAAATTTGATAAATGTCAAAATGGTTTTTTATCAATGCAGTCTAGTCATATGTGTATGGGAGTGTATATTGTTCCAGATGAAGCGGTTAGTAATTTTATTCCTGCTGATAGTTATTTAGTGGGTAATTATGCTGCAAATGATCAGGATACAAGAAACGAAGTAGATGAAAAAATGCACAGTTATAGCTCTGATGTCTTATTGATTAATACAAGAATTCAAATTTCAAGTAGTAGTGTGTCTATGGGAGCTATGGTTATCTTTATTGGTTTATATATAGGAATTGTATTTTTGATTTCTTGTGCTGCTATCTTGGCACTCAAAGAGTTGTCACAAAGCATTGATAATAAAGGAAAATATCAGATTTTAAGGAACGTTGGTGTTGATGAAAAAATGATTAATCGTTCTTTATTTAAGCAAATAGCTGTTTATTTTGCTTTCCCGCTTATCTTAGCATTGATTCATTCAATTTTTGGTATCCAGGTTTGCAATATAATGCTGCAAACATTTAATCAGGCTAATGTATTTGATGCTATTATAACGACTGGAATCTTTTTAGTTATTATTTATGGTGGTTATTTTATCATCACATACCAGTGTAGTAAAAGTATTATTAAAGATAAGTAGAGGATTATACTGACGAGGGGATTCACTTCAATTTTATATACTAGTAATTGAGGTATAGATTATATGTTATGATGATAACAAGTAGGTGATAAAATGAGTGAGTTTGAAAAGATGAGAGCGGGAGAAATTTATAATCCCCGAGATTTAAAACTGATCTATATGTATGATAAGACAGCGCGGCGTTTGCATAGGTATAATAAAAGGTGTTTTCATGTATATAATATGCGAAGCCGCTTAATGAAAAAAATTATTAATACAAGCGGTAATTTTTGGATTCATCCGCCATTTCAATGTGATTATGGCTGTAATATCTATTTGGGAAAAGATGTTATGATTAATTACGGCTGTGTGTTTTTAGATGTTTGTGAAATTAAGATCGGTGATAATACTCTGATTGGTCCACATACCCAAATATATACTGCCTGTCATTCAATCGATCCACAAGAGCGTTTAAAAGAAATTGAATTTGGGAAAGCAGTTACCATTGGGAATAATGTTTGGATTGGTGGAAACTGTACTATTTTACCAGGAGTTACGATTGGCGATAATAGCGTTATTGGAGCAGGCAGTGTGGTAACTAAAGATGTTCCTGCTAACGTACTAGCTTATGGCAATCCATGTCAACTAAAAAAGAAGATATGATTTTATAAAGTTCTTAAGCTTTTGCTAAGAACTTTTCATTATTCTTGACATTTGTCCAGCAATAGTATAAATTTATATCATACTAATATAGTAGGAAAAGAGGGATAGGATGATTTCCGTAAAGATATTAAAAAATAAAAAGATTTTTGAATGGGAACGAATGTATGGCTGTTGTCATAATTAATAATGTTGTTAAATAAATTTATTAAGGAAAGAGGACAGTTAAATGAATATAAATATTTTTGAATTAGGAGCCGTGCTTCTTGCAGGTGTTTTCTTCGCAATTATCTATTTTCTAGGTAAAGTGAAGAAGTATGATTTTGGGCTTTTAACTATTTTAGGATTAGTTTTTGGGGTAGCCGTAGGATTGATTTTTAAAGGACATTATTTGTATTTAGAAGCAATCGGAACGATTTATTCGCATTTGATCTTAGCGATCGTTATCCCGCTATTATTATTCAGTATTATTTCAAGTATTACAAATTTAGGAACATCGATCAAATTAAAGAAAATAAGTGCCAAAGCGATAATATTTTTATTATTAAACACCCTACTAGCTAGTACTATAACACTGACCTTAGCAGTAGTAACTAAAGTTGGAAGTGGTATAAATTATCAATTGGCAAGTGATTATAAAGCGGTGGAAGTTCCGGCATTCATCGATACGATCATTAATTTATTTCCAAGCAATTTGGCTAACAGTTGGGTAAATGGCGAAGTAGTACCTATTGTAATTTTCGCTGTAATTGTTGCGATTGCCTACAATAAGATTGCCCGTAATCAGCAAAAAGCTGTTTTACCGTTTAAGCATTTTATAGATGCCGGAAATCGTGTGATGGGAGAGGTTGTTAACTTTGTTATTAGCTTTACACCGTATGCTGTATTAGCATTGATTGCACGTGCAGTAAGCAAGAGTGCTCTAAGTGATCTGATTCCGCTATTGAGCGTCTTAGGATTAGCATATTTATTGAGTATAATCCAAATTTTTGGGGTAACCAGTGTTTTATTAAAGGTGGTAGGAAAGTTAAATCCGCTTAATTTCTTTAAAGGAATTTGGCCGGCTGGGGTAGTAGCATTCACTTCTCAAAGTAGTATTGGGACAATTCCTGTCACTGTTAGACAACTTACAAAGAAACTAGGAGTTAATGAAGATGTTGCTTCATTTGTAGCTAGTTTAGGGGCTAATCTAGGTATGCCGGGATGTGCAGGAATTTGGCCAGTTTTATTAGCAGTCTTTGCAATAAATGTTTTGGGGATTGATTATTCAATCGGTCAGTATATATTTTTAATTGTTTTAGCTGTAGTAGTATCAATTGGAACTGTTGGGGTGCCTGGTACTGCAACCATTACTGCTACTGCATTATTTGCTTCAGCAGGCTTACCGATTGAAATTATTGTTTTATTAGCACCTATTTCAAGTATTGTAGATATGGCAAGAACAGCAACTAATGTTGTTGGTGCCGCTAGTGCTGCAATGTTAGTTGCCCGAAGTGAAAATGAATTAGACCTTGCTGTTTATAATAATGAAACAATCGGACAGCCGGATTTAGAAATAATTTAAAAATAGAAGCTATGAAGATAAATTCATAGCTTTTTTATGTTCATATTTTAGTGAAAACAATATATCTGGAAAAATAATCAAGAATAGTTATTTTTCTTTATTTGTATAATTTTGACATTTTTATGATTTTGTTTCATATAAATTATTGATAAAGCCAAAAATGAGCATGTTTTTATATAAAAACACTGGTTAAAGCGGTATAATTGGTATTGTAATATGATATCTATTGTGATATATTGTAAACAGATATTAGATAGAGGCGCGAATTGTTAAGAAGTTTTTACCATAAGATGCAAACCAGGTAAAAAGGGAGGAGCGTTCGCCGAAGAGATAAATGATTGCATGCGTTTATCCTCTGGGCTTATAGTGAAGATCTATAAGACTGTCATTATCAATAGATAATGGTGAGCTATCATTGTTCATACGCTGTTTATGTTGCAATGATACTCATTGCAACTTTTTTTGTAAAGGAGAACAATGATGGAAAATATTATTGATGCAGTGAGCTACGAAGAAAATATTATTCAATTACAACTTAGAAATGTTCCTAAACACCCAATGATTATTGCCAAGATATTTACAATCTTGAGTGAGTGTGGGGTAAATGTAGATATGATTTCTCAAGTAATGATTGAAGATGCGATGCAAATTGAGATTACACTTGATGAAAAATATCAAAAGAATCTTAATGATGCAATTATGAGATTAAAAGATGAGGTTAAGCAATTAGAAATTGCGACTAATCGTAAATATTTTAAAATTGCAGTTGGGGGAAAATTACTAGAAACGACCCCTGGGGCAGCGGCTAAAGTATTTACTATTTTAGGGGATAACAACATTCATTTTTATCAAGTAACAACCTCTAAACGAACAATCTCGTTTATTGTTGATAAGAAACACAAAGAATTAGCAATGAAAAAATTAGATGAAGCTTTTGGCTTAAATATATAGGAGGAAATTATGGCTATTTTTGAAGGTAGTGCAGTAGCACTAGTATTACCAATGCATGAAGATGGAAGTATTGATTATGATGGATTTAGACGTCAGGTTCAAAGAATGCTTGATGGCGGTGTTCAAGCTTTATTAGTTAATGGAACTACTGGTGAAACTGCAACGATTCATATTGATGATGAATTTAAATTATTAGATATTACATTAGAGATGGCAGCGGGAACTGGTGTAAAGGTTATCGCTGGAGCAGGATCAAATGACACCGCAACAGCTTTAAAGAAAGCACATTATGCTAAAGAAAAAGGGGCTGATGCAATTTTAGTTGTAACTCCATATTACAATAAAACAAGTCAGCGTGGTTTGATCAAACATTATACGACAGTTGCTGATGCAGTAGATATTCCAATGATTTTATATAATGTTCCAGGAAGAACGGGAATAAATATTAATGTTGCAACAGTTGTTGAATTAGCTAAACATAAAAATATTGTTGCTATGAAAGATGCAACAGATAATATTGCATATGCAATGGAAGTTTTAGCTAAAACTCAAGGTATGGATTTTGATATGTATTCAGGATGTGATGATAATATCTTGCCATTTATTTGTGCCGGAGGAAAAGGAGTTATTTCAGTATTATCAAATATTTATCCACGCCAAACTGAATTGTTGGCTCAATTAGCATTAAAAGGTGATTTACCTAAAGCTCAAGAATTGGCCTATGCTCTTGAGCCGGTATGTCGCTATTTGTTCATTGATGTTAATCCAATTATGCCTAAAGCTGCATTAGCAAGAATGAATGTATGTAAACCGACATTGAGATTGCCTTTGATTGAAACAACCGAAGAAAATAAAAAATTATTGTTTGATGCGATGGATGCATTTGAAAAGTTGGGGTTTTAAGATGAAAGTATTAGTATATGGATATGGATTAATGGGGAAAAAGATTGCCCATAAAGTAAGAAGTCAAAATGATATGGAATTAATGGGAATTGTAAGTTATGAATTTGATGAAAAAGTTCCTGAAAAAACATATAGTTCATTAAAAGAGTGCGATGAAAAAGCCGATGTCATCATCGACTTTTCTCATCCGAACAATTTAAATGATATTTTAACGTATGCATTAGCGAATCAAACAAAATTAGTAATTGCTACGACAGGTTATAGTCAAGAACAGCTTGATCAAATTAAAGAAGCATCTAAAGAAATTGCTATCTTTCAATCATATAACACATCATTTGGGGTGCAGATGGTTACAAAAATGTTACGACAATTCGCAAAAGAATTTTATGACGCAGGATATGATATTGAGATCCTTGAAAAACATCATAATCAGAAAATTGATGCACCTTCAGGAACTGCTGAATTATTATATGAAGTTATGGCTGAGGAAATTGATGGCGTAGAAGCGTGTTATGATCGCAGCAGTCGTCATGAAAAACGAAAGAAAGAAGAAATTGGGATCCAGTCATTGCGTGGGGGAACAATTTTTGGGGAACACACGATTATGTTTGCGGGAGTAGATGAAATTATTGAAATCAAGCATACGGCTTTATCAAAAGAAGTATTTGTTCAAGGTGCGATTAGTGCTGCTTATGCACTAAATGATAAAGATAATGGTTTATTTACTTTAAAATCATTATATTAATAGGGGGAAAATATGGTCTTACAAACGGAATTTGCACAAATTAAAAATAATAACTTATACATAGATGATGTTAAAGCAACAGAGTTAGCAAAAAAATATGGAACACCTTTATATGTTATGTCTGAAGGACATATTAGACATCAATTTAATAAATTAAAAACGAAAATGATTGAAAAGTATGAAAATACACTACCATTATTTGCATCAAAATCATTTTCTTGTATTGCAATTTATAAAATTGCTAAAGAATATGGTGTTGGAATCGATTGTGTATCAGCGGGTGAGATTTCAGTTGCTTTAAAAAGTGGATTTGATCCTAAAAAGATTTATTTCCATGGAAATAATAAATTACCATCAGAAATAGAATACGCGTTAGAAAACGGGGTAGAAAATTTTGTAATAGATAATTTTTATGAAATAGATTTAGTCCAAGAAATTGCTTCGAGATTAGGTGTCAAAATAAATGGGATTGTCAGAATCACACCGGGGGTTTATGCAGGAGGTCATGACTATATTCGAGTTGGTGCCAAAGATACAAAATTTGGTTTTAGCAGCCATGATAATACATATCTAAAAGCAATCAAAAAGGTAATTGATGCTCCAAATATTAATTTTGATGGAATACATTGTCATGTTGGCAGCCAAATTGAAGATATTCAAGCGTATGTTTTAGCAATGAATAAATTTGTTGAAATTGCTTATGAAATTTATGATATTTTTGGAATTGTAATTAATAAATTAAATGCAGGTGGTGGTTTTGGAATTGCTTATACAGCTGCTGATAACCCATTAGAATTTGAAACAGTAGTTGATACGATCATGGAAATCATTACTAAAGGATTTGATGCTCGGGGATTAAAACGTCCGATGGTCCTAGTTGAGCCTGGTCGTTATTGTGTAGGAAATGCTGGAATCACATTATATACCGTCGGGTCATCTAAATATATTAAAGATATTCGTGATTATATTACAGTTGATGGTGGGATGACTGATAATATTCGTTCTAGCTTATATGCTGCTAAATATGATGCTATTATTGCAAATAAAGCAGAAATGCCGACGGATCACCTAATTACTGTTGCTGGAAAGAACTGTGAATCTGGGGATATTTTAATTAAGGATATTATGTTACAAGACCCAGAGCCCGGAGATATTCTGGCAATGTTTTCAACAGGAGCGTATCATTATTCAATGTCATCAAATTATAATCAATTGCCAAAACCGGCAGTGGTATTTACGTATGAAGGTAAGGATCGTGAAGTGATTCGTCGCCAGACATTTGATGATTTAGTTTATTACGACATTGATTCAAAATATTAATTAAAGCGGCATATGCCGCTTTAAACATAGATGGAGGAATTTATGGAATTAACCTATAAGAATATTAAAGAGATTTCGCAAGAGAGATTAGTTGATTTATTTAAATCGGTAGAGTGGGAGTCAGCGAACTATCCTGCTCAATTAGTACAGGCAATAAAAAACTATGGAAGTGTTTTTAGCGCTTGGGATAATGATAAGTGTGTTGGTCTGGTTGCTTCGATGGACGATAGTATCATGGTTGCTTATGTTCATTATGTTTTAGTCAATCCACAATATCAAAAATATGGAATTGGTAAAAAACTGATGCAAATGATGCTGGAACATTATAAGGACTATCATAAAGTTTGTTTGATTGGTGTAAATACTGCTGTTGGTTTTTATGAACATCTTGGTTTTGAAGTTAATGAAAAAGCAAAACCAATGTTTTATCTGAATAAGAATTATTAATAAAAAATGACTTTTTAAGGAGTCATTTTTATTTAGTCTTATTTTTGGGCAATTACACAAATAGTTTTACTTGTTTTATCATATTTTTGTCCAATGACATCTTTATAAAAATCAAGTTTAGTAAAGCCGGCATTTTTTAAGTCTTTCTCTAATTCTTTCAGGGAAAAAGTATGTTCCCAGATATTATAAGTAGTTATTCTATCTTCATTAATGACAGTATACTGATTTAAAAATGTATGGACATTATCGTAACGATAAAAAGCATTTAAAACTAAGTGCCAGTCATTATGCCAAAAACCATTTTCATTTATTTGCCAATTTTTATGTTCTACCGCTCCATCATATTGTAAAGGAGTAAAGACATCAAATAATAAAGCGCCTTTGGGGGATAATGTGTTATAGATCTTTTGCAAGAGCTTTTTCCTAGTAGCAGGAGGAAGGACACCAAAATCACAATAAATTAAAGTAACTAAATCATAGTGCTGTCTAAAGTTCGATTTGGTATAGTCACTACGAAGGTAAATAATATCAAATCCTTTTTGTTTGGCGGAAGCCTGAGCATAACTGATTGACCGTTTTGATAGATCGATACCAGTAACCTGATAACCATACTGATAGAATAATTCAGCATAAATACCGGGGCCACAACCAAGATCAAGTAAGTTGTTATAATGATGATTAGGTAGTACAGTATTGATCCAGGCAACTGATTTTTTTACAAAGTCAAGTTTACGGGTAGCTGATTCTTGGTTCTCGTTAAGATGAGCTTTTAACATGCCTTTTGAAATATGAGGGTCGTCCCAAATACTTGCTGTACTTTGTTCAAATAATTTAGGTCGCGTATTTAATTGTTTTAATATATCTTTCATCGTGTTTTGTCCTTTCGTATGATCCGGTAACTAGATAAAATAAAAAACTGTGGTTATTTCCACAGTTAAGAGTTTTGACTATTAATGTGGAAATTAAAATAATCATTTGGGCATAACAATAAAACCTGTTTTTGACAGGTAAAAAATTATGCATTTTTGATTATCTAAGTTTTCCACGTTTCACTTATGTTACTGATTATGTAACATCAAGTGCGCCGGACAAAATCATCTCCTTAATAGTTACCGTAATTAAATTATATAGTATTTGTAAAGTAAAAACAATTAATAAAAGCCATAACTGCTATGGCATTTATTAATTTATAATTTGTCTGTTTTAAGACATAGATAATCAATTTCAGCAGGAGTTAATCTTATTTTTAACGCCTCAGCACATGAATCAAATTCACTTTTATTACGACTGCCAACAATAGCTGCAACATCAAATGGCTGGTCAAGTACATATGCAAGGGCAATATTGATTGAAGGAACCCCTTTGAGTTTTCCTAATTCTTTAGCCCATTTGTTGGCAATATTCTACTGCCGCTTGAACACGATCTAGTTCCCAATTGGATACACCATAAGTAGTAATTAAACCTTCTTGACGATGCTGTTCTAAACGATCCATTATTTCATTGACAGGGACACTAGGATCATCGCGATGAAGTAAGTAAATATCAAAATGATCGCACCCTGTATGAAGTAAACTATAATGAAGATCGTCAGTAATAATATCTGGCTTTACTCGCCAATACTCTGGATGATGGCAGCCTTCAGGGGTAATAATTGGGTGACATGCTTTATCCATAATTACTAATTGATCGCGATTATTACGAGAATCAAACCATTTTTTTAAAACTCGTTCAGATTCACAAGCATGTTCTTCATCTTTGTTTGCCCCATAAAATCTACCTGTGTCGATTACTGTTCCTCCAGCAGCAACATATTGATCCAGCATTGTAAAAATTTCTTCTTCAAAGGCTGGATTAAACCAGGCTGTACCCATAATTAATTTTGAAATCGGTTTGTCTAAACCTTTAATGTTAATATATTCCATTTTTTCATCTCCTAAGCAGTTTTTTTGATTAAATAAGTATTTAAGATAAGACCGATGATTGCAACACCAATAGCAACTAAATAGACATTGTTATAGGCAAGGGGGCCGGCTTCACTGTTAACAAAATTAGCAGCTATCTGAGGTCCAAATAGAGAGCCGATTGAATTAGGAATAATTCATACACTATCATCACAATATATTCCAGATACAATCAGAGGTTATCTCCAGCAATATCCCCAAACAGAGTTTAAAATTCAAACTGATAAAACAGAAAATATTATTAAAGGGCTAAAAGAACATAAATATGATATAGGTTTTTGTGGAAAAATAATTGCTCCAGAATTAGTTTTTATTCCTGTTTTATATCAGGAATTTGTTGCTGTTGTTCCACCAGATCACGAACTTGCAAATAAGCAGGAGATAAGTTTAGAAGAATTAGTAAACTATGATTTAGTAGGCTATCTTGATGATTTAGTAATTGCTCAAACAGTTAAAGAAATTTTTGCAGAACATAAATTGGAGCCCCGCTATATTTCTAAACAGGAAAATGAATTATTGATTGGTGGGATGATCAATCAAGGGTTTGGTGTAGGAATCGCTGCTAATACATCATTTTTAAAAGAATTTGATTTAAAGGTCATTCCTTTAAAATTAAAAAAAGATTACCGTGTAATCTATCTAGTTTATAATAAAGTAGATTATATTTCAGCAGCTGCAGAAAACTTTATCAACTATATTGCAATTAATAAAATAAATTTATAAAAAATTGCTGAAATGCAGTAACTCTTTAATCACTGTTTAATAATTTTGTTGTCTGTAAAGCTCTTGCTAAGATAACATAAATAATAATGCCACCAGCAGTCTGCATAGTTAGACCAGGTAAAGCTCCAAGTGCAGCGGGCCAAGTAAATAAAAAAGTTTCAGCTGCTGTATAAGCTATAATTTGGAAAACGCCACCACCAATTGCACTTATTATTTTACTTGGATACTGTTCCCAAATAATTCCCATGATCCAGGCCATAATGAATTTAATAATTAAAGTTGGTCCGATCCAGATAGCTGCACCACATAGTAAATCGGCTAAAGCACCTCCTAATGCACCGGCAAAGGCACCATCTCTTTTACCTAGAATCAATACACTTAAAAAGATCATACTGTCGCCCATATGAAAGTATCCTCCAGTAGCTGGATTGGGAATTCTAATACTGAATGTTCCAACAAAAATTAGGGCTATCATTAGTGCTGTTTTTGCGAGTTGATTTGTTTTTTCATTAATCATTTCTAATCCCCCTTTAGAATTGATAATATAATAGCAAAATATTGACCATATCTTAATAACCAATAATAAGATATTTTAAAAGGACAGTTTAAATTAATATAGAGAAAAAGTAATCTATGTAGTGACCAACTTTAGGAGGTCACTTTTTATATGAAGTAGAGTAAAGAACTTAAATTAGAATGTATTTAAAAACATAAAAAATGGTGAATGCATAAAAGGACCACCAGGAATTAAACATGAAGTTTTTATAATTAAGTTCTTCGCTGGTCTAGGATATTTGATTCACTTGGAGAAATAGGATTAGAACATGGAAGAGCAACCATATCTGTTGAACAAAGAATCGAATTGATTAATAGAGTTTAAAACAAGAGAACAACTCAAAGCTGCAATGAGTGAATATATCGAATATTATAATAACGAGAGAATCAATACAAAAAGAAAAGGATTGAGTCCACTTGCATATAGACAACAATCCTTTCAAGATTTAGCTTTAATTTAATGTGTCCAACTTTTTGGGAATACTACACTAAATCACTTTTTTCTTTGGTTTATTTAATTCCTCATGGATACCTTGCATTTTATAATCCAGATTAGAAATTGTTTTAGCACATTCAATTAGCTCATCACGAACTCCATCAGGAACTTCATTATCAGCTTTATATCGCAAGTGATGTTCTAAACTTGCCCAAAAGTCCATCGCAATCGTTCTAATTTGAATTTCTACAGTAGTTGGCTGAACTTTCTCTGCTAAGAAGATAGGAACTTCAACAACTAGATGTAAACTACGATAACCATTCTCCTTGGGATGTTTAATGTAATCTTTTTTGGCAATAAGTTTAATATCACTTTGTTTTATTAATAAATCAGCAATTTTATAGACATCGCTAACATAATTACAAATAACGCGAACACCAGCAATATCAGTCAAATTAGTTACAATAGAATCTAAAGATACTTCTAGGCCCCGTTTTTCTAGTTTTCCCAATATACTGTTTACAGATTTTAAACGATATTCCATATGATGAATAGGATTATGATCATGTTTTATTTTAAACTCATCATCAAGAATTTCTAATTTTGTTCTTACTTCTTTAATTCCCGCATCATAAAGTTGTTGCAGCGCCATAAATTCTTGTAAAGTGTCAGTTATATCTGTATTAGGAACTAGTGCGGTAAAAGGATCACTGACAATTTCCTTTTGCATAATTCGATTAGTCATAAAATACCCCTTTATTAAATATTTTTTGTATAACTTAATCATAGTTGGTAATAATGAACTTGAGGTGAACTAGATGAAAAAAACAATTGTAGTATTATTAATTATGATGAATATTGTATCAGTAAATGCTTCAAGTAATGACCCAAAATATAAAATAATTGCCAATAGTAATAGTGATAAAGATATTAAGACAATGTATGAAACAAAAGATGACTTAATTAAAGACTATAAAGATTGGATTAAAAGTGTTGATGATGTTGATCAAGCACTAGCTGATCATCAAAAAGATTATCAAGCTAAGTATTATAATGGAGAATATACAATTGTCCTAGGCGCTGGCAAAGGAAAGGAACTTACGGGTACTTTGAAGGCAAGTTATTGTGTAAGTAGTAAAGAAATTAAAAAGAAATCATTTTTTGCAGAATTATTTTCTTAAGATTATCAGTGAAGCGAATCCTTCTAGTTGGTTATACCCAACTTTTGGAACTCACTTTACTGATAGTCTTTTATTATGTCCTAAATATAACTGAAATATGCTATACTATTTAATAGAGTAGTAATGAAAGGAGTCAGAGATGAAAACAGTAAAAGATGCTGAAATCTTTTGTCAATATATAGCCCATGAGTATCTTGGGAAGCGTAATTATAAGTTATTAGAAGATATAATTGATAAAAGGATTACAATCATTGGGACGGGAGCTCACGAGGTTAGTCGCAACATTCAAGAACTTATGACGGCTTTGAATAAAGAAGCAGAACTTTGGGATGGAACTTTTATAATTGAAGATGAATGGTATCAGGGAACTGAATTAGCTGATAACTTATTTGTAGTAATTGGCCAAATTGAGGGCCGACAAAATAGTAACGACCAGTTAGTCTATAGTTTTTCATCACGAGTAACCTTTATTATTGAATATCATGATATGCAGTGGAAGATTATCCATGTTCATCAATCAGTACCGGATTATAGTCAAGGTGATGATGAGTTTTTCCCACAACGGATTGTCGAAGAAAGTAATGCTCAGTTAAAAAAGGAAATTGCTGAAAAGACGAAGGAATTAGAGATGTCCAATCAACAAGTAATCTATAATTTAAGACATGATTATCTTACTGGAATCTTAAATCGTCCATCACTTGAAAAAGAAGTTACTGAAGCGATGAGTAATCATCAGTATGGAGTGATCTTAGTATTAGACATAGATTATTTTAAAGAAGTTAATGATAATAATGGTCATCCGTATGGTGATGAGGTTTTGATAAAATTAGCTAATACAATGCAAGAAAGTTTTAAATCAGGAATTTGTGGTCGCATTGGCGGTGATGAATTTATCATTTATCTGGCTTTAGACGATGCTAATTATGATGCAATTGAAAAGACTATTAAAGAATTTAAACAAAATTGGCAGAAGAATATTACAACAATTGATAGAAGCAGCACAATTACTTTAAGTATCGGGGGAGCATATTATCCTAAACATGGTAAAAATTATCAAGAGTTGTGGTCTAATGCCGATAAAGCACTATATTTAAGTAAAAATAATGGTCGAAACAGAATATCTATATATCAACTCTAAACAGTTCTCGAAAGGGAACTGTTTTATGTTTAAAATAAATCGTTTCGTTAATAATTTAAGAGGTCAAACATATAATAAAATTAGAGGTGGAACATGTTAACAAAATTTGATGAACAAGCCCAAAAAGCAATTGTGGTAGGCGAAAGTATTGCTTTTGATTTAGGTCATAATAATGTCGGTAGTGAACATTTACTGCTATCGCTGTTAAAGATAAGTGATTCCAAATTACGAGAATTAGTTAAGAAATATGATGTTGATGATAAAAATATATATGAGGATATAAAAAGGTTGTTTGGGACAAATGATGATCAACCTTTTTATATGGAGTATAGTGATGCTGTAAAAAGTATCTTAGAAGCAGCAATGGAAATCACTAATCAACAAAATAAAAGTAAAGTAACGCTTAATATCCTAACAATTGCTTTATTGCAGAGTGAAGAAAGTGTAGCTCACGAATTATTAAAGAAATATAAAGTTGATTTTGAAGAAATTATCTATCAATTAAATGAAAGTAGTGAATTAGAAACTAAATTAGATCAGATTCAATCACTAGTTAATCTTAATAAGAAAGTAAAACAGGGTGAACATTTAATTGTTGGTAGACAAAAAGAATTAGAAAAATTATGTATGATTTTAAGTAAGAAAGAAAAAAATAATGCGTTGATTATTGGTGAAGCTGGTGTAGGTAAGTCAGCTTTAGTAGAAAAATTAGCGTATTTAATTAATCAAAAACAAGTAAATGAAGGATTAAAAAAGAAAATTATTTATGAATTGAGCTTATCTAGTATTGTTGCAGGAACAAAATATCGTGGTGAATTTGAAGAAAAGCTACGAAAGATTATTGATAAGGTAAAGGAAATGGATAATGTCATCATTTTTATTGATGAGATCCATAATATTATTGGGGCTGGTGGCGCCGAAGGGGCTATTGATGCTGCTAATATTTTAAAACCGTATTTAGCGAGAAAAGATCTAACGATTATTGGTGCAACAACGACAGAAGAATATTTCCAGCATTTTGAAAAGGATCAAGCAATGAATCGACGTTTTAGTGTTATTACACTAAAAGAAAATACTAAAGAAGAAACATTAGAAATTTTACAGAAAACTAAATTATTTTATGAGCAATTTCATCAGATTGAAGTCGATAATGAAGTTTTAACATATTTAGTTGATAATGTTGATCGTTATATCAAAAATCGAACTTTCCCTGATAAAGCCATCGATATTTTTGATTTAGCTTGTGTTAAAGCCCGATTTAAGCAGCAACATATTATTACTAAACAAATTGTTAAAGATGTTATAGAAGAATATACATCAGTTAAGATAAGTGAGGATTATGATTATGATGAAATTAAAGCAAAATTGAATCATCATATTATTGGACAAAGTAAAGCGATTGAACAAATAATCAATCAATTAAAATTAACAAAACAGTCAAAACAACCAAGTGCAGTAATGTTATTTGTTGGAAATAGTGGTGTTGGAAAAAGTGAAAGTGCAAAACAGCTTTCAAAACTTTTGGGGCGTAAATTGATTCGCTTAGATATGAGTGAATATCGTGATAGCAGCAGTGTTCAAAAGATAATTGGAGCAGCCCCGGGATATGTTGGTTATGATAAACCAAGTTTATTACTGGGACAATTACAAACCTATCCTAAAAGTATTATTCTTTTAGATGAAATTGATAAAGCAAGTCAAGATGTTATAAATCTTTTTCTTCAAGTATTTGATGAAGGTTATTTAGAAGATAGTCATAAACGAAAAGTATATTTTAATAATACAATTATTATTATGACGTCAAATAAAGGGACTGCTAAAAATACATTAGGATTTAAAAAGAATAATCATAGTAGTAAAGTTAAGAATTTTTTTAGTGATGAATTATTAAGCCGTATCGATGAAATAATTAATTTTAAGAATTTAACAAAAATGGATTTAAAGAAAATTATTCGTAAAAATTGTCCTCATGAGGTTAAAGAAGAAGATATTGAGTTGATTTTAAAGGAATATGATATGAAACTTCAAGGAAGAGGAATTGTTAAAGCAGCTAATAAATATTTTCAAAATAAAGCGAAGGCCCAAAGTTAATTGAGTCTTCGCTTTTTCCATAAAATAATTAATAGTGTGATGATTGCAATAATCAGTGCGTATTGTTTAACATATTTACTAATTAAGATCCAGTTATTTCCTAAAATAATTCCAAGAACTACTAAAATACTATTCCAAATGATTGTACCAATCAAAGTATAAAATGAGAAACTAAAGAAGTTCATTTTAGTAATTCCGGCAGGCAGAGAAATCAATGATCTAACAATCGGAATCAAGCGACCAATAAGAACAGAGATTTTTCCATATTGTTCAAACCAGTTAAGGGAACGGGATAGATCATGACGTTTAAAATAAAATCGGACTAGAAGCTTTTCGAGTCGTTCTAGATTGATTAAGTAGCCAAACCAATATAGAATCACTGCGCCTAAATAAGAACCAAGCGAAGCAACTGTAATTACGCCTAGAGGTGTTAGGTTTGTGATCGTTGTCATGAAACCGCCAAAAGTTAAAATTATTTCACATGGGATAGGTGGAAATAAATTTTCAATCGCAATTAAAAGAAAGATTGCCTTGTAGCCGTAGGTGTTAATATAAGCGAGAAGGTTTGTGAGCATAAGTGACCTCCTGTTTTGATAATGGGATTACTTTATTAGCCAGATAGATCAATAAGTTATCAAATGGTAATAGAATAATAGTTGAAATGATATTAAAGAAAGTATGCATATAAGCAATTTGCATCATATAATTTGGAGTCAAGGATTCGATGAATGAAACTAGTGGGATAAATTTTGCTAAGATTACAAAAATAATAGTTCCGAGTACATTAATTAAGATATGAATAGCACTTAAACGTTTTGAACTGCGATCACCATTAAGTGATGCTAAAACTGCGGTTATACAAGTGCCAATATTTTGACCATAAATAACATTGGTAGCCATTGCAAAACTAATTAATCCCTTTTGATAAATAGTTTGCAAGACGCCAACTGATGCAGTTGAGCTTTGAATCAACGCCGTAAAAACTGTTCCAACTAAAATAGCGGTTAAAGGATTGTCTAAATGACCAAACATATTAATAAAATATGGGGATGTTTGTAATGGTGCCAGAGCTACGGCCATACTGTCCATTGCTAAAAAAATCAATCCTAGGGCCATTAAGACACGTCCTAAATAAGCAATTTTATTTTTTAAGAACATTAGTAATAATCCAAGGACACATAAATAGATTGCTGACTGACCTAAATCTAAAGCAATCATGAGTCCAGTTACAGTAGTTCCGATATTAGCACCTAAAATAATCCAAGTTGCTTGATTTAATGAAATTAGATGACTATTAAGGAGACCGATGAGAATAATAGTTGTAGCAGAGGAACTATGAATTATTGCTGTGATGGCTGTTCCGGTGATAACACCTAAATATTTATTTGAAGATAGTTTATATAAAATATTTTCAAGCTTATCGTTTGCTAAGGTATCAAGGCTAGTTGACATTAGATGCATACTATAAAGAAAAACACCGAGACTAGCAATAAAACCAATTATATTTTTAGTAATAAAATCACTCCCTTATTATTACTAATTATATTAATAAATCGATAAATAATGTTTGTTTTCAAGATAATCATTAAATGTTACAATGAGTGAAAGGATGTGATATTGATGAATTATAGTGCGATTATTTTATGTGCTGGAAAAGGAAGCCGGAGTGGACTGGATTATAATAAAATGTTATATCGTTTTGGTGATCAAACTGTGTATCAAATGACGATGAAAACTTTTTTAAATGATCCGCGCTGTAAGCAGCTTGTTGTAGTTACAAAAGCGGATGAGATAACTGATTTAAAACAGTTAGTGACAGATAAGAGAATTGTTTATGTTTATGGAGGTAAAGAGCGTCAAGATAGTGTTTATAATGGCCTGCAGGTAGTTGACCAGGATCATGTATTAATCCATGATGGAGCTAGACCATATATAACGACAGAAAAAATAGATGATTTATTATTATGTTTAAAAGAATATGATGCCTGTTTATTGATGGTACCAGTTAAAGATACGATCAAACTTTGTTGTGATGATACTGTTGAGGTGACTTTGCCGAGGGCAAGATTGATGCAAGCTCAAACTCCGCAAGCCTTTAAAACGAGTTTAATTAAAGTTTGTTATCAACAGGCTCAAGATAGTGGGTTTATTGCTACTGATGATGCCTCATTGGTTGAAGAGTTTAGTACAGCTCCAGTCAAAGTTGTAATAGGCAGTTATGAGAATATTAAAATAACTACTCCTGAGGATCTTTAAATGAAGGAAAGAAATAATAATTTTATTACTCATAAAATCATTATAATCATTGTTTTATTAGGATTGATCATGGGGGCGTTAGTCTATCAGTTGCGCTTAGCAGGGGAAGGCGAAACTACGATAACAGCTAAAGAGTTAAAGGGACAGATAGTTGATATAACACATGAAACAATCAGTTTGCGTGATGATAATAATATTGTTTATACGGTGGATTGTCAAAAGGCCAAAATAAAAGGTGATGAGTTACAGTATGGGAACTTAGTAACTATCAAATATACGGGTAAACTCGAGCAAACAACCGCGATACAAGCAATTGATGTTTTAGGCTTAAATGTTCAAGCGGTTCAAGTTAGAAATGGTGGAACTGGTAATACGGATGCTACGATAGCTTCGCATAAGATTGCAGTAATGGTTGAAAAGATGACGTTAGAGCAGAAAATAGCACAATTATTTTTAGCTCGGTGTCCTGAAAGTCAAGCAGTTGAGTTGTTGTCACAATATCAATTAGGTGGCTATATGTTATATAATCGTGATTTTCATAATCGGACCCGTGAGGAAGTAATTGAAAATATTCAGTCATATCAAAAAGCAGTTACTATCCCGATGTTGATTGCAGTAGATGAAGAGGGCGGAACTGTAGTACGGGTTAGTAATAATTTACGTAGTAACAAATTTCGTTCTCCCCAAGATGTTTTTAAAGCAGGCGGGATGGACGCTATTATTAGTGATGCTACAGAAAAGTCGGAGTTTTTAAAAGAATTTGGAATTAATGTAAATATAGGTCCGGTAGCTGATGTTGCAATGAGTAAAGATGATTTTATCTATCAACGTTCATTTGGAACTGATCCTAATGAAACAGCTGAATTTGTGAAAAATGTCGTAAAGGCAATGAATGATATTAAGATGGGAAGTGTTTTAAAACATTTTCCCGGATATGGGAACGTTGCTGATAATCATACTGCTATATGCCATGATTCACGTGATTATGATTCGCTTGTCAATAATGATTTCTTACCATTTAAAGCTGGAATATCTGCAGGTGCAAATAGTATTTTGATTAGTCACATAGTAGTTGATAGTATTGATGATCAAAATCTAGCATCATTGTCACCTAGAGTGAGTAAGATTTTACGAGATGACTTAAATTATCATGGCGTTATTATTGCTGATGATATTTCAATGGCTAGTGCAAAAGCCTTTGGAAGTGAAGGTGAAGTTGCGCTTAAAGCGATTAAGGCAGGGAATGATTTAATTATGACTTCTAATCCTCAAGAACATATCTCGGCACTTATTACAGCAGCTAAGAATGATGAAATATGTCTCAATTCGTTGGATCGTTCTGTAATGCGAATCTTAACTTGGAAAAGTCAGTTAGGGATACTGTAAAATATGATGATTTAATCAAATAAATCATTGCTTTGTTTTGATTGGTGTGCTATTATAATTGAGCATGTAAAAATATTATATTTACTGCCTGCTTATCCAAAGAGATAAGCCAATAGACCATAGGAGGTATAGAAATGAACAAGTATGAAATTATGTTTATTGTAAAACCTGACGTTGAAGATGACGCTAGAAACGCTTTAATCGAAAGCTTTAAAGGAATTTTAACTGCTAACGGTGGAACTGTTGATAACGTTGACGAATGGGGATTACGCGATTTAGCTTATGAAATCAAAGATTACAAAAAAGGGTACTATGTAGTTGTTGATGCTACTTGTACAGCTGCTGATGTTGCTGAATTTGAACGATTATCAAACATCAATGCATCTATGTTACGTCATTTAACTCTTCGCAAATAGAAGGAGGCGTACTAGATGATTAATAGAGTAGTCCTAGTAGGACGAATGACTAGAGATCCTGAACTTAGAAGAACACCACAAGGTGATGCGGTTACTTCTTTTACTTTAGCGGTAAATCGTAATTTTACAAGCAGAGATGGTCAACAACAAGCAGATTTTATTAATTGTGTTGTGTGGCGTAAACCTGCTGAAAATGTTGAGAGATATTGTTCTAAGGGAAGTTTAGTTGGTGTTGAAGGAAGAATCCAAACACGTAGCTATGACAATACTCAAGGTCAAAAGGTATATGTTGTAGAAGTTATTTGTGATAGTGTGCAATTCTTAGAAACAAGAGCTGCTCGTGAAAGGCAACCACAGCCACAACAACAAATGCAACAACCGTACCAACAACCACAAAATAATGATAATTTCTATGATATGAAAACAGTTGAATTAGAAAAAGAATTTGATAATTCAATTAATACATATGATATCATGGAAGATGATATTCAGTTTTAAAGAAAGGAGTTTTCAAAATGGCATTTAGAAAACAAAGAATGGGTAGAAAAAAAGTTTGCTACTTCACTAAAAACAAAATTACTTACATCGATTACAAAGATGTTGAATTATTAAAAAGATTCGTTTCAGCTAACGGGAAAATTATCCCAAGACGTGTAACTGGTACTAGCGCTAAATATCAAAGAATGTTAGCTACAGCTATCAAACGTGCTCGTCAAATGGCTTTATTACCATACGTTGGTGAATAATTCAAATCAAAAAACCTTGAATAAATCAAGGTTTTTTCTTTTCTATATGATGCTCTGGTACTAATTTGGTACTATTATTTATTTTATCTAGTTGATTCACAAGCTGACTTTGCTTATCAGGATATAAATGACTGTATGTTTTGAGAGTTGTTTCAACAGTATCACCAATACGATCTGCAATCATTAAAATACTATATCCTAATTCAATAAGCAACGACACGTGACTATGTCTGAAGCAATGTATCGTAAAATTTTTGGTTAGCCCTGCTCTTCGTTGGGCAATTTTTAATCTTCCTCTTAATTTTACATAATGATGTGTAAATACATAATCGTCTTTTTTTAGATGATAATAAGTATCAAGATATTGTTTTATGATTTCGGTTAGAAATTTTGGTATTTCAACTTTTCTAACGCTATTAGGTGTCTTAGGAGAAGTATAAACATCTTCTTTAGCAATACGTTGGTATGATTCATCGATATTTATAATACCTATTTCTAAATCTATATCTTTTCTTTGTAATGCAAACAGTTCGCCTTTTCTCATTCCGGTAAAGAAGAGAATAGAGAAGATTGTATAATCGGTATAATCATAAGCATGTTCTAATAAACGTTTGAATTGGTCTAGAGTGTAAATAACCATTTCTTTACTTTTATGACTACCAATTGAACCGGCTTTAGTACATGGATTATCTTTTAAATCATAAAATTTAGCTGCATAGTTAAAAATAGCATTTAATATTCCATTAACTTTTTTTAAGTATGCATCTGAATAATTTTTAGATATTAATTCATTTTGCCATTTGCGAATAATAACAGCAGTAATTTCATCCATTCTCATATCTTTGAAGAATGGTAGGATATGTTTCTCAATAATACTGTTTTTAACAACTAATGTTTTAGGTTTTAAACGATGGTTCATGTCTTCCTGGTATAAATGTAAGAAATTATTAAAAGACATGTTAATGCTATTACTTTGTTTTTCTAAAAAAGATCGTTCGAACTCTTTTGCTTCACGTTGCAACTTAAAGCCGCGTTTTTTCTTTTGCTTTTTGTTCCCCTTTTCATCGGTATAATAAAATTTGCAAAACCATGTTTTGCTATTGTCATCATAATATGTTGGCATTGTTTTTTGCTCCTTTTCATGGTAAAATTGGAGCATGAAAAATGATTGCTGTGGTAGGTAATTCTTTTTCATGCTGTGCACTCTAGTTGGCGCTAGGGTGCTTTTTTTATTTGTTTGGAAAATACTTTTCGAGAGCTATTTGATATAAAGCATCGACAAGTTCTTGGTTGGTATTGTTATAATAGTAATCAGCTTTATCAAATATAATTTTGTTAATAATCTGAATCTTGTAGTCAGGATGTTCTAATTTAAAAGTTTTGATTGTTTCTTCATCCATGAATTGAGATTCATAAATTGTTTTTTGATAATGATATTCCGCATCTTCAAGACTGCGTTCTATGATATCATTCATTTTTATATAAGTAGGATGTAGTTTTGACTCATCAACAGTTGCAAAATAATCATTTCTGAATTTTTTTAATTCTTTATAGAAATTATCAAACATGAAATGTAAATTCATATATCTATCTTCCATATCTTCATGATGCATATCGAAACTTTCTTTTAATTTGAAGATTTTCTGTGAATCAAATAAAAGAATATCTTCTATCTCATCATGATAATTAGGATTGTATACATGATCATAAATAGTGGAATGATTTTCTAAATCAAAGAATACACTTGGGTCAATGTTTAACTCAATGGATATAGCCTTAATAACATCAATCTTTGGTTCACGACCATTTTCGTAGTTTTGATAGGTTGTATATGGAATATCTAATTTGCGTGCTAAATCAGCCTTGCTTAATCCTTTTTTCTTTCTTTCTCTTTTCAGTATTTCCGAAAAATCACTCATTGGTTAATCCTCCTTTCATAACTCATTATAGATAAAAAATTATGAAAAGTAAATACAATTTACTTAAAATGAATAATAAAATATCTATAAACAACTCAAAATAAATAATTTTGTATTGACGAACAACTTATTTATGGTATTATTTTAGTGTAAGATAACTCGAAATAGGTTGTTTTTACATATTGAGGAGGTGAGAGAAGTGTATATCAGTTCAGTTAAAGTGAAAATTATTTTAGCAAAACAAAAATTAAGCATTAGAAAGTTTTGCATTCAGAACAACCTAGCGTACAGTACAGTTATTGCTTTGATGAATCATGAAAGAGTTGGTAATCTAAGAACTATTGAGAGAATAGCTAGTGCATTAGGTGTATCAATCAACGAAATATTAGAATAGGAGGAGCAATTATGGTTAGTAAAAGTGCTTATGTAGATGTTCATGAAGTTTGTCAGCTACTAGGTGTCAGTCAAAGCAAAGCATATCAGATCATTAAACAATTGAATAATGATTTGAAAAAAGAAGGTTATCTTACGATAGCAGGGAAAGTATCAAGAGCATACTTTTGCAAGAAATGGTATGGTGCAGAAAATGGATAGTTTAAAGGAAAGAGCATTACAATATGCTAAAAAAGGATTTAAAGTATTTCCATTATATCCAAATAGTAAAAGTCAGCAAGTTCTACGTTCGTGGATAAATGAGGCAACAAATGATTTGGAACAAATAAGGAAATGGTGGAATGAAAATCCAAACTATAACATTGGATTGGTAACCGGTAATGGATTAATGGTTATTGATGTAGATGTAAAGAATGGTAAAGATGGAATTGCGAGTTTAAAACAACATGGAAAAGAATTGCCTACCACAGCAACAGTGAGAACTCCAACTGGAGGACTTCATATGTATTATCATGTTGAAGATAAAATAAGCAATAGAGTTAATTTGTATGAGGGTATTGACATAAGGGGTGATGGTGGATATATCGTTGCTCCTCCAAGTATCATAGATGGAAAGCAATACAGTCCAATCAATGATTCGCTTATTGTCAAAGCTGATGAGAAAGTATATGAATTTTTAAATGCAATTAAGAAAGCAAACCAACCGGACGTAGAAGACGTCATTAAGGAAGGTCAACGTAACGATACATTATTTAAGACAGCGTGTGTCTTATATGCTAAAGGATTATCAATTAATGGTATACTTGTAGCACTTAAGGAAGAGAACAATACGAAATGTGTTCCACCATTGAGTGATAAGGAAGTGGAAAGAATCTGTGAGAGTGTTAAGAATCAATTTGAGAAACGAGGACCACAAAAATATGATCCTGATGATGAATTAAGTACAAGATTAATATCATTAAATGATATTGAGGAAAAAGAGCTAGAATGGATTATTCCAAATCTTATACCCAAAAACCAAATTACAGTATTTGCTGGTGATGGTGGTGTTGGTAAGACATCATTATGGTCACATATAGCTTCTAAGTTATCTACTGGTGAGCCATTATTCTTTGAAAAGTCAACTGATAGAAAACCATTAAAGATTGTTTACTTTTCATCTGAAGATCCAAGTGATTCAGTTCTTAAAAAGAAGCTTGTTCATAACAAAGCAGACTTATCAATGATTAAGACAATCATGCTTGATGATTCAAGATTACAGAGGGTTAAATTTGATAGTCGTTTTCTAAAGAACATCATTAGCGATAATCGTCCTGATATCATTATATTTGACCCATTACAGAGTTTTTTGCCTGAGAATACAAATATGTCAGCAAGAAACAAAATGAGGGAAGCAATGAATCATTTGCTTGTCTTGGCTCAACAATATCAAGTGACATTCTTTGTTATGGCACATACAAATAAAAAGTCAAATGTATCAGGCAGAGAACGTGCAGCTGATAGTGCTGATATATGGGATATTGCAAGAAGTTTTCTATTTATCGGTATGTTAAAAGATGATATGAAGTATTTATCAAATGAGAAAAACAACTATGCAAGATTACAGAAAACATATTTGTTTTCAATCGAGAATGATGTCATTGTCATGAAAGGTATTTCCAATAATCGTGATGATGATTTCCAAATGGAAAAGCTAAAAAGTCGCAGAGAAAAAACATCTGTCAATCAAGCTGAAGATTATATTGTTGACTTGTTAGAAAATCAAAAATTATCTTCAGATGAATTAGAAAAGATTGTTCTTAACTCTGGATATTCGGCTTATGCATTGAAAAATGCAAAAACAAATCTTATTAAGGATAAAGTTATTGATTATGTTAGAGATGGTTCAAATCGTGGTGATGATGTACAAAAGACAATCTATTATCTTGTTGAAAATGAAGTTACAGAGTCCTAGCAAAAGAATACAACTGACTCTGTAAAAATATTGATTATATAAGGCATTTCATAGCAAAGGAGCAAAAGAACACGATACTCTTAAAGTGTAATTACCTAATGCTAAAAGATAAACAGTTTGATAAGGTGGATAGTCTTTTGCTCTTTTGCTCAATTTAGTGGGATTAAAGCAATATAATTACAGAAGATTAAATAAGATTTTGCTAATGAGATTTCGACTTCTGTAAATAAAATAAATTGAAATCAAAAAACATAAAAAATTATGTCTCATTGTATTAGCAAGCAACGTATTTCGGGGACGAAATACACAAGTTAGGGTTAGCCCTAAAACCCATAAGAAAGGAGTTGAAGCTGATGGCAAGTAGAAATAATGAAATTAAAATTAGATTAAATGATGATGAACTGTCATTGTTAAATGACAAAGTCATCAAGTCAGGATATAGTCGAGAACGTTATATTCGTTCATTAATTAGTGGTATTGTTCCAAGAGAAAATCCACCACTTGAATATCATAAACTTATCAATGAGTTCAATCATATTGGAGTTAATCTTAACCAGCTAGTCAAACAGTTATACAATCATCCAGTGTTAGAAAACGATGTTAGAACAGTCATTAGTCAGCTTGATGATATGATTGTAAATCTAGATAAACAAGTGAGGTTACCAACGAAGTAATGGCAACAACACGTATATGGGCAGTTAGAACGAGATTAGACCATATGGTAGATTATGTATCCAATATTGAAAAAACAATAGCATTAGAAAGTGTGATTGATTATGCAACAAACGAACGTAAAACTCTTGCAAAGGAATATGTTTCTTGTATCAATTGTTCTTATCATGATCCGTACTTTTCAATGGTCAATACAAAAAAACAGTTCAATGATGATAAACAGATTTTAGCATTTCATGCTTATCAGTCATTTGAAGCTGGAGAAGTTGATGCTGAACTTGCACATAAAGTTGGTGTAGAATATGCTAAGAAATTATGGGGTGATCGCTTTGAAGTTGTTGTTGGAACACACTTAAATACTGAGCATATTCATAATCACTTTCTAATCAATGCAACATCATTTGTTGATGGAAAACGTTACTGCAATACAAACAAGGATATTCATAATATGAGGAATATCTCAGATGAGATTTGTAGAAAATATAATCTCTCTGTAATTGAGAATCCACAAAGAAGCGGCAAGTCAAGAGCACAATATTTTCATGAAAAAACATTAAAAGAGATGGTTAGAGAATCAATTGATTTTGCAATTAGTGTTAGCTTTACAAAAAAACAATTCCTAAATGAGTTGAAGCTTGCTGGATATGAAATCAAAATTACTGATAAAAATATATCAGTAAAACATCCATGTCATAACAAGTTTATTAGATTAAAATCATTAGGGAATAGTTATACAAATGAAAGACTAACAGAAAGAATTTTAGATTTAAATAAAGAAGAAAATCAAACAATCTATGGAAAGAAATGTTTTCAAATCAAACCGTATTTTGAAAAAATGCATAAAGGAGAACTTGGAAAACTGCAACGATTGTTTCTTCATTATCAATATGTCTTAGGTATTATTCCAAAAGATAATCGAGTCAAACCTAAGTATAGTGAAGAACTTCAAGAAGCAATTAGACATATTGATGAGATATCAAATCAAACAATTCTTTTATGCAAGAATGATATTAAATCAATAGATGAATTGCAAACTTATGTCAATAATGTTGAAAATGAATTGAATAATTTAATTCAACAAAGACAAGGTTATCGTAATCAAATTCGCAGATGTAAAGATGAAAATGCTAAAAATATTCTAAAAGACAAAGCAAAAACATTAACTCCAGATATAAGACGTTTGCAAAAAGAAATAGCCTTATGTCAGAAGATTGAAAGCAGATCATTAGAAATGAATAAATTCTTAAATGAAATTGAAAAAGATAGGAGAACAAAACAACATGAAAGATATTGATTATACAGAAATTAATGGATATTTATTTCCAAATATTAAAGTTCCAAATGCTAAAAAAATTCATCTAACACAGTTTGGTAGAATGAAATTAAAGTATCTAAAAGAATATCAAGGTGGATTTTATTTCAAGTTATTGGTAACCAATGAACTAAACAATTATCTTGAACAAGTAGAAAAAGAAGTTAATGAAACATATGATAGATTAGTTGAGGAATACAAGAAAAAATGGAATGTTACTGAAGAATTAAAGAAGGAAAATCAAATGAAATGGGTTCAACTCATGAATAACATTGATAATGTTGTGAAAGAAATAATTATGAAAGAACTTATTTACATTTAAAACTGAGAACTCGAAAGAGTTCTTTTAATTTAAAGAAATATTGAAATTGAAATAATTGTCATAGAGAAAATTATGGTTACTAGTGGAAGTATGATTGATAAGATTTTAAAATTGCATCAATCTAAAAAAGAAAGTGTGAATATTTTGTAATTTTTTATTTCGTTTCTTTTATCTTATGGAAAATTAGGTTTTTTATTATGATGTATGTGTAGATAGAAAACGAGTCAATCTATCTCGTTAATCAACGGCCGATGAACATAAAAATTAAAGGAGAATAAAAAATGAATAAGAAAGTTACTATTAGAGAAACAGTTAATTATGTATTGAATTCAAAAAATGAAAAACATACTTTACTTGGAATTGGACCAATGTCAGAAAATTTTTTAAGAGCTTCTTTAGAAATTTCTAAAGAAAAAGACTTCCCATTAATGTATATTGCAAGTCGTAATCAAGTAGATGCATATAAATTTGGTGGAGGATATGTGTTTAACAGTGATCAAAAAGTATTTAAAGATAAAATTGAGGAAATTGCAAAAGAAATTGACTATAACAATGTTTATTTCTTATGTCGTGATCATGGTGGACCATGGCAAAGAGATAAGGAAAGAGCTGATCATTTGCCAGAAGATGAAGCAATGGCAATTGCTAAAGAATCATATAAAGAAGATATATTAAATGGATTTGATTTATTGCATATTGACCCTACAAAAGATCCAGATGAATATTGTAAAGTTGTAGATATTGATGTTGTGTTTAATCGCACAGTTGAATTGATTGAATATTGCGAACAAGTTCGAAAAGAGTATGGTATTGAAAGAGAAATAGCTTATGAAGTTGGTACAGAAGAAACAAGTGGTGGATTAACTTCAATGGATAAGTATGAAAATTTTATTCAAAGAATCGAAGCATACACAAAAGAACATAATTTACCAATGCCAATCTTTATTGTAGGGCAAACAGGAACATTAACAAGATTGACAAAAAATGTTGGACATTTTAGTTATGAAAATTCATTACAATTAAGTTCCATTTCATCTAAATATGGTGTTGGATTAAAAGAGCATAATGGAGATTATTTAAGTGAAGCTAAATTACTTGCACACTTACCATTAAATATCACAGCTATGAATGTTGCTCCAGCATTTGGAACAATTGAAACAATGGCTTTATTAGAATTAATTGAAGTAGAAAAACAATTTACAAAATTTAATATGATTAAAGAACCATCAAATTTAGATGCAGTTCTTAAATATGAATCTGTTCATTCAATGAAATGGAAAAAATGGTTAACAGATGAAGTGGATATGTCAGATTTAAATAATTTAGATGAAAAAACAGTTCTTCAAATTACTGAATTATGTGGACATTATACATATTCTAAACCGGAAGTTGAAAAAGAAATCAACAGATTATATGAAAATCTTGCTGATATTAATATTGATGGAAAAAGATTTGTTATCGAAAAATTAAAAGAAGAAATGCAAAAACATGTGAGATGCTTCAATATGGAAGGACTAACTAGCAAAATTCTTGCTAATAAAGAAAAATAAGAAAAGCTGTGCTAAAATATAAACATATCTTAGTATCAGGAGGAAATGGGAATGATTAGCGGAAGAATGTTTAAAATAATTAGATTTTTAAATAAAGAAAGAAAGTCAAACTATAAAGAATTATGTGCAAAACTAGATATTAAAGAACGTAATGCACGTTATGATATAGATTGCATTAATGATGCATTATCAATGAACGGCTATTTAGAAATTGAAAAACATTCAAAGGGGAAACTAATTGTTCCTGATGATTTAGATGTACTCTTAGCTGATGATGCATTTGCATTATCAGCTAAGGAACGCATTGATGTGATTCGATTTATTGTTTTATTTGATACTAAAAACTTAAACATTAAGAAATTAAGTGAAAAATTTGGGGTAACAAGACGATCAATTCAAAATGACTTGAATATTATTATGAAAGATTTTTCACCATATCACTTAGAACTTGCTTATCAAAGAAAATTTACATTAATTGAAGAACAATCTAGTAGTTATTTTATTAAAACAAATGAACTAAAAAAATATGTTCAATTATTTAATAAAAAAGAATATGAATATAGTCCGTTTGAATTAGAAATCATTGAATTAACTGAAAAAATCTTTAAACCTGTTAATGTAAAGCAAATATTTTATTGGCTTAATACTAAAATCAAAAAAATGAATTGGTTTTTTAGCGATACTTCATTTGATTGGTATGTTGCTAATGTTTTAGTAACTTGCTTGTATATTTTAACAAATCAGCAATTACCAATATGTCCAAAAAAAATAGATATAGAAGATTACTCCCTTAATGAACTTGAAGAAATTATTAAAATGAAGTTAGATGAAAACCAAAAAGCGTTAATAACAAGTTATTCTAGCTACACAAATAAGTACGGTGATGTAGATATCAATTTAGATTTAATCATGACAGAAGATATTATTATGCAGCTTTTATCTTTAATGTCAAATCAGTTAAAAATAGCCTTTATCCACGATATGATTCTTATAAAGGGATTATTAAATCATGTAGCACCAATGCTAGAAAGAATTAAAAATAATATTAGGGTTTATGAGATAAATAGTACAGTAGTTCCACAAAATTATAATTATATTTATAAGGCATTAAAATTTTCAACTATACAAATTCCAGAATTGAAAAATGCAAGTGATGATGAATTAATATATTTGACTATACACTTTATTGGAAGTATTCAAAGAATGCAAGTTAATCAGGAAAAAAATATTTTATTGATTTGTGGTTTGGGTTATGGTGCAACAGCACTTGTTAAAGATACATTACGTAACGAATATCAAATTCAAGTAATAGATAGTATTTCAGCTTATGACCTAGATAATTATAATCGTTGGAATGAAGTGGATTTAGTTATTACTACCACTCCAATTACTTTACCAGTCAATAAAAAGGTAGTAAATGTTAATGTGATTTTTAGTACACAAGATCATGAGAAATTATTAAATGCTGGTGTATCAAAAAAGAATGTTTTAACAAATTATATTGCTATTGAGAAGAAACTTGACTTTTTGAGTAATAGCGATCGTCAAAAGGTCATAACAGTTATAAAAGAAGAACTAGGGTACAAGGATGTTCGTATCCCTAAGAAATATTCAAATTTATCAGATTTATTAGGATATGATTGTATTGAAGTAGTTGATAAATTTGATGAATGGCAAAATGCAGTTCAAATGGCAACTGATTTATTAGTAGAAAATGGTAGCGTTTTATCAGGATATTATGATGATATTATCAAACAAATAAAAACTTCTGGATTTTATTCGGTTACTGATGGAAAATTTGCATTATTTCATGCTGGAGATACATCATTGATAAAAGTAAGTTTAATGAGTTTGATAGTTAGTAAAAAACCGATATATTTTGAAAATAAAAAAGTTAATGTTCTTTTCTGTTTATCAAGTAAAGATAAAAAAGAACATATTCCTGTTGTAGTTAAATTGATGAGAATGGTTAATAAAACAAATTTAATCGAATGTTTAAAAGAGTGTAACGATAAAAATGAAATTATTGAAGTAATTAAAAAATGTGAAATGGAGGTGTAACCATAATGTCTTTAATTAATAAAAATTGTATCTTAACTGATTTGAAGGTTAATAGCAAACTAGATGCAATCAAAAAAATGGCAGATACATTAAATAAAGAAGGATATTTAAATAGTTTAGAAACATATATTGAAGATGTTTTAAAACGTGAAGAAGTGTTTCCAACATATATTGGATATGAAATTGGCTTGCCTCATGGACGTTCTACAGGGGTAAAAGAAGCAGGATTATGTATTGCACGATTAAAAAATAAAATTAAATGGTCTGATGAAACAGATGAAGACGTAAAAATTATTATTTTAATCGCTGTAGGTGAACAAAATGAAAATAATCTTCATATGCAAATTTTAGCAAAATTATCTAGAATGCTTATGCATGAAGAATTTAGAAATCAAATTATTACCGGAAATCAAGATAGTGTTTATAAATTGATTTGTGACAATATAAAGATTTAGAAGAAGTAATATGAAAAAGAATATGTTAAATGATATTAAGCAACATTTAATGACAGGAACATCATTTATGATTCCATTTGTAGTTGCTGGTGGTATTTTATTTGCATTATCTGTTATGTTAAGTGGTGAAGCAGCTGTTCCAGAAGCTGGTTGGTTAGCTGGGTTGAATCAAATTGGAGCAGCAGGATTAGCGTTATTTATTCCTGCTTTAGGAGGTTACATCGCTTTCAGTATGGCAGATAAACCCGGTATTGCACCTGGATTTATTGGTGCATACTTAGCACGAGAAGTTGGTGCAGGATTTCTTGGAGGGATTGCTGCTGGATTTATTGCTGGGTATACAGTTGCAATGTTAAAAAAAATCAAATTACCAATGCAGTATCGCACTTTAGGGACAATATTTCTTTACCCATTAGTTGGAACGTTAGTTGTGGGAGTTTCGGTGGTATTTATAATTGGTCTACCTATTGCTAATTTAATGAACGCTTTAACTGATTGGTTAAATGGAATGTCAGGAGCGGCTAAAATTCCTCTAGGTGCTATTTTAGGAGCGATGACTGCATTTGATATGGGAGGTCCAATTAATAAAGTAGCCTGTACATTTGCACAAACACAAGTTGATACCTTACCTTATTTAATGGGAGGAGTTGGAGTTGCAATATGTGTTCCACCAATTGGACTTGGATTAGCTACGCTATTATTCCCTAAAAAATTCTCACAAGATGAACGTGATTCTGGTAAGGCAGGAATCTTAATGGGATGTGTTGGTATTACCGAGGGTGCAATTCCTTTTGCTACAGCGGATCCCATTCGTGTAATTCCTTCTTTAGTTGTTGGATCAGCTGTTGGGAATGTTATAGCTTTTCTATTTGGATGTTTAAATCATGCACCTTGGGGTGGATTAATTGTTCTTCCAGTTGTTGAAGGGCGTGTAGGTTATATATTTGCAGTTGTAGTAGGGTCATTGGTAGTTGCAATTATGATTAGATTGCTTAAACCAGATTATAAGGATGAAATTACAGAAGAAGATACTGAAGATTTTGAATTAAATTTTGAAGAATTATAGGAGAAAGTAAATATGAAAATAGTTGGAGTCACAGCATGCCCATCAGGTGTAGCACATACTTATATGGCTGCGGAAGCATTACAACTTTCTGGTGAAAAATTTGGTGTAGAAGTTAAAATCGAAACACAAGGTGGAGCTGGTATTGAAAATGAATTAACCACAAAAGATATTGAAGAAGCAGTTTGTGTTATTTTATCAAATGATATTGCTATTAGAAATGAAGAAAGATTTAAAGGTAAGAAAATTCTTAGAATTGGAGTGTCAGAAATCATGAAAAAGTCAGACGCTTTAATTAAAAAAATTAGTGAAACTTTTTAAATAATAGGAGGAAATAAAGATGAGATTCTTTTTAGATACAGCTAATGTAGAAGAAATTAAAAAAGCAAATGATATGGGAGTGATTTGTGGAGTTACTACAAATCCTTCAATTATCGCTAAAGAAGGAAGAAATTTTAATGAAGTTATTAAAGAAATTACTTCAATTGTAGATGGACCAATCAGTGGTGAAGTAAAAGCAACGACTACTGATGCAGAAGGTATGATTAAAGAAGGACGTGAAATTGCTAAAATTCACAAAAATATGGTTGTTAAATTACCAACAACACCAGAAGGGCTAAAAGCATGTAAGGTCTTAACAAGTGAAGGTATTAAAACAAATTTAACATTGATTTTCAATGTTCCACAAGCTTTGTTGGCTGCACGAGCAGGTGCAACATATGTCTCACCATTTGTTGGACGAATTGATGATATTTCAATGGATGGATTACAATTGATTAGGGATATTTCAGATATTTTTGCTACTCATGGAATTAAATCTCAAATCATTAGTGCGAGTGTTCGTAATTCACATCATGTTATTGAATGTGCAAAAGCAGGTGCGGATTTAGCAACTGTACCTTATAGTGTTATAGAACAAATGTTAAAACATCCTTTAACTGACCAAGGTATTGAAAAATTCCAAAAGGATTACATTGCTGTATTTGGTGAATAATTATGGAAAATATAGATCGTAAAGTTGTAAGTACAATAAGAGGTCTATGTGCTGATACTGTTCAAAAGGCAAATTCAGGACATCCTGGATTGCCTTTGGGCTCAGCAACTATGGCTTATGTACTTTTTGGAAAAGTAATGAAACATTGTGGAAATCATCAAGATTGGTATAATCGTGATAGATTTATTTTATCAGGAGGACATGGATCAAGTTTATTATATAGCTTATTACATTTGTATGGTTATGGTTTAGATATTGATGATTTAAAACAATTCAGACAACTTGATTCTAAAACACCTGGGCATCCCGAATATGGACATACTGCAGGTGTAGAAGCAACAACTGGTCCTTTGGGTGCTGGTATGGCTATGGCAGTAGGTATGGCTATAGCTCAAAGCCATTTAGCAAGTATTTTTAATAAACCTGAATATCCTATTTTTGATAATTATACTTATGTTCTAGGTGGAGATGGTTGTTTGATGGAAGGTATTTCGTCAGAAGCTTTTTCATTAGCTGGTACACTAAAACTGGATAAATTAATTGTTTTGTATGATTCTAATAACATCTCAATTGAGGGAAATACTGATATTGCATTCCAAGAAAATGTTTGCAAACGTTTAGAAGCATTTGGTTTTAAAACATTTGTAGTTGAAGATGGGGATAATCTTGATGAAATATTAAGTGCTATCAAGCAAGCAAAAGCAGTTATTGGTAAACCATCATTTATTGAAATCAAAACAAAGATTGGTAAGGGATGTCCTGCTAAAGAAGGAAGTGCAAGTGCCCATGGAGAACCTTTGGGAATTGAAAATGTAAAAGCACTAAAAGAAAATCTTGGGCTAGATATTGAAAAAGTATTCAATGTTGATCAAGATGTATATGATTATATTGATAAACAAAAAGAACGAAGTGAATGTATCTATAAAATCTGGAAAGATATGCTTGATGATTATATGGTGTCATATCCAGAAATGAAAAAATTATGGAAACAATATTTTGATGTGAATTATCAAGAAGTATTAGATAACAATGAAGGGTTTTGGGAATTTGATAAAAAACCAAATGCTACTAGAAATTTATCTGGAATCACAATGAATAAATTAAAAGATTTATTTCCTAATTTTATGGGTGGTTCAGCAGACTTAGCGCCTTCAACAAAAACATATCTAAGTGGAGCTGGAGATTTTAGTAGTGAAAACTACGCTGGAAGAAATATGCATTACGGCGTAAGAGAATTAGCTATGACAGCTATAGGTAATGGTATTATGCTTTATGGAGGATTAAAAACATTTGTTTCAACATTCTTTGTTTTTAGTGATTATGTTAAACCTATGGCAAGGTTATCTTCGTTAATGAATTTACCATTAACTTATGTTTTGACACATGATAGTATTGGTGTTGGAGAAGATGGTCCGACACATGAGCCTATTGAACAATTAACTATGTTAAGAGCTATGCCAAACTTTAATGTATATAGACCTTGTGATGCTATGGAAACAAATGTTGGCTGGTATTTAGCAATGACTTCTCAAAAAACTCCAACAGCTCTTGTTTTATCTCGACAAAATTTACCACAATTACCAGGGTCTAGTAAAGATGCATTAAAAGGTGGTTATATTATTGATGATTGCGAAGGTACTCCAGATGTAATTTTAATGGCAAGTGGTTCTGAGGTTTCACTTGCAATTGAAGCAAAAAAACAAGTTATCAATAAAAAAATTAGAGTAGTCAGTATGCCTTGTATGGATATATTTAAGCAACAAGATTCTCAGTATATTCAAGAAGTATTACCTTTAGAAGTAGAAAATAGAATTGCTATTGAAGCTGGTTCAAGATTATCTTGGGGAGAATTTGTAGGTCTTAAAGGTCAGTATTTAACGATGGATTGTTTTGGAGCATCAGCACCTGCTAATCTATTATTTGAACGTTTTGGATTCACAGTTGAAAATCTTGTTAATATGATTAATCAATTTTAAATACTATCATGAAATTTTATTTTGATGTTGATGATACTTTGTATGATCAATTTAAACCATTTAAAAAAGCATTTTTGGAGATTATTTCTAGCGATTATACTTTACCACTTTATCAAATATATATATGTTTCAGAAAATATAGTGATGAGGTCTTTGAAGATAGTCAAAATGGATTAATAACTATGAATGAAATGTATATCTATAGAATACAATCTGCTTTAAATGAATTTGATATAGATATTGATGAAACAAAAGCATTGAAATTTCAAAAAAAATACTTAGAGTATCAACAAAATATAGATACAAGTAATGCTATAAAAGATATTCTTTGTTTATTAAAAGAGAGTCACATAGAAATTGGAATCATTACAAATGGTCCTGAGAAACATCAAAAAAACAAATTAGAAGCACTAAAGATAGACAGATGGATAGACAATTCTCATATATATATTTCATCATCAGTAGGTTTTAGTAAACCTAGCTCAGAAATATTTAATATTGTTAAAAACGATGATAAGGATATTTATTATTATGTTGGAGATAATTATGAAAATGATATAGTTGGCTCAAAAAATGCAGGTTGGAAGTGTATATGGTTAAATAAAACAAGAGAATCTATTAAATCAATAAAGCCCGATTATATGGTATTTGATGAGTATGAATTACTAAATGTAATAGCAAAAATAATTACAAAGAAATCCAAAGCTAGTTATTTATAGTATGACTGTTTTAAAAGGATTGATTTCTGTTAGTCGAGATTAAGTTGATAACTAATAATAAAATGACATAATTTTATTACTAAATGGTACTAATTTGGTACTAAAAAATCATCTAAATAAAAATAATGGGTGTAAATACAGTGATTTATGTATGAAAAACTATTAAAAATCAATAAAAATAACACAAATAAAATAAGTTTTATCATACGTTGGTGAATAATTGAAATTTAAACCCTTGATGAATTCAAGGGTTTTTCTTTTTTTCTAAAAGATTTGACATCAAAAATGCAAGGCATTGTGAATAATGCGAATTACCAACATTATCT
>OGZS01000152.1_pt1 | contig 57061 bp, 59 predicted proteins | sample 1576901 | NCBI WGS metagenome assembly OGZS01 (sample SAMEA3541563, study PRJEB24748) | human gut metagenome | biome: human gut; feature: human-associated habitat; material: faeces | place: China | collected 2012 | reverse complement strand
TGTATCATAGAAGAACCTTATAAACATTATTTTACAGAAAAAGTTTCATACTCTCTGCAAGTTCTTCCCATTTTTCATACAATTCTTCCAGTTCATTGTTGTTGGCGTCTTTTTCCAGCGCAAGTTCCTGACATTTGACAGAGTTCGAGTATACCTCTTCCTGTGTCATCAGCATATCAATTTCTTCATTTCGTTCTTCCAGAACAGCAATTCGGTCCTCGGTCTTTTTCAGTTCATTTTTGCGTTTCCGCTCTTTTGCCTGCTGTTCTTTTTGTTCCTGCCAACTGAGTTTGGAATCGGAAGGCGCTTCTTGTGAAGTGGACAAAACAACTGGATTTTCAGCAGTGATCGGAGCTGCATAGGCAGCGGTCAGTTCTTCTTTTTTCTCCAGATAATAGTCATAGTTTCCGATATAGTTGACAAAGGTCTGGTTGACCAGCTCCAGAATCCTGGTGGCAGTCTGATTGATGAAATAACGGTCGTGGGATACGTACAGGACGGTGCCCGTGTATTCGTTGAGTGCCTGTTCCAAAATTTCTTTGGAAGTGATATCCAGATGGTTGGTAGGCTCATCCAGGATCAAAAAGTTTGCTTCCGACAGCATCAGCTTTGCCAGGGAAACGCGGCCTTTTTCTCCACCGCTTAAATCCCGGATCAGCTTATAGACATCGTCTCCGGTAAACTGAAAGGCTGCCAGGGTATTACGGATCTGGGTGTTAGTGAGTGTTGGATAGTCATCGGAAATTTCGTCAAAGATCGTCTTTTCATTGTGCAGGACATGATGCTCCTGATCGTAGTATCCAATCTGAACTTTGGAACCCAGTGTGAAACTTCCGGTATCCGGTTCTACGACCTGATTGAGGATCTTCAGCAGAGTCGTTTTGCCGGTTCCGTTGTCTCCGATGATGGCAACATGTTCGCCTCTTTTGATCTCAAAACTGATATCTCGAAACAGCACTTGACTGTCAAATTGTTTTCCCAATGATTGGATGCTGAGTACATCGTTTCCACTGATTTCGGAAGGTTCCAATGTAAAATGCATTTCTTTTACAGCTTCTGCTGGTTTCTCCACAGGGGTAATCTTGGAAAGCAGTTTTTCCCTGCTTTCCGCACGCTTGATGGATTTTTCCCGATTGAATGAGCGCAGCTTTTCAATGACGGCTTCCTGATGTTTGATTTCTCGCTGCTGGTTTAAGTATTCTTTTAGCTGGGCATCTCGGATCATCTGCTTTTTCTGCGCATAGGCTTTATAATTGCCATCATACATGCGTACAGAACCATGCTCGATCTCGATCACTTTTGTGACCACACGATTTAAGAAGAACCGGTCATGGGAAACGATCAGAACGGCTCCGGGATAGTTTAAAAGGTAAGTTTCCAGCCAGCTGATAGAGTTTAAGTCCAGGTGGTTGGTCGGCTCGTCCAACAACAGAATATCCGGTTTGGTGAGCAAAAGTTTACCCAGTGACACACGGGTCTTCTGACCACCGGAAAGGGTGTCGGTGGGTTTAGAAAAGTCTTCTTCCGTAAACCCAAGACCTTTGAGTACACCTGTGATCTCACTTTCGTAGGCATAGCCGTTTTTGTTTTCAAATTCGGACATCAGACGGTTGTATGTATTCAATCGGGTATTCAGTTCGTCTCCGGTGAGAGATTTTAACTCCAGTTCAATAGAACGGATCTGCTCTTCCAGGGAGATGATATCGGATTTTGCAGTTTTCAATTCTTCATAGATGGTATTTTGGGTATCCAGATTCTGGTGCTGCGCCAGGTATCCAAGGGTCTTGCCCTTTGTCAGAATGACATCCCCGTCATCCAGAGGGAGTTCTCCCACGATCATTTTAAAAATGGTAGATTTTCCGGCGCCATTGACACCGACAAGGGCAGCTTTCTCACGGTCTTCCACATGAAAAGAGCCATCCCGGACAATGAGATGGTCACCGAATGATTTATTCAAATTATGACATGCAAGTATCATAACATTCCTCCTGTATCTTCACAATCACTGATTTTTTCAATTAGTTCTATTTCATTATAGCGAAAACCCAGCAAAATACAAGGGTTTCCGGTTACAAGGTAAAAAATCAGAGGATGGACTGTATTGTAGGAGCAGACAAACAATGTTATAATGGGAAAAACAGGCGGGGAAGAAGTCTGTTTGTTAAAATACGAAATTCAATGTGCCAAATATATTATAGAAAAAGATATTATAGAGGAAAAATGGAATGAAATACATATTTTTGCATGGATTGGGGCAAGTTCCTTCGGACTGGGAGGCTACAATTAAGAGACTGGATTTGGAGGTGGATGTGGACTGCCCGGATTTATCTGACTGGCTTTCGGGAAAAGAAGCCAGTTATTTTGATTTATATCATGAACTGGAGAACTATTGTGAACAGCAAGAAGTTCTGCATTTGTGCGGTCTTTCATTGGGGGGAATCCTCGCTTTGCATTATGCAGTGGAACATGCAGAGAAAGTAGCCTCTCTGGTATTAATTGGTACGCAATATATCATGCCGAAGAGGTTATTGCAATTTCAGAATCTGATATTTCATCTTATGCCAAACAGGAGTTTCCGCAAAATAGGGTTTGAAAAAAAGGATTTTATTAATTTGTCCCAATCCATGATGGATTTAGATTTTCGAAAGGATTTAGCAAAATTAAGTTGCCGGGTACTTGTGTTATGTGGTGAAAAGGATAAGATAAATATGTCTGCATCTATAGAATTAAAACAGCAGATTAATTCTGCAGAATTAGAGATTATTTCCCGTGCCGGACATGAAATAAATAAAGATCATCCGATTGAATTGGGAAAGGTGCTCAGCAATTTTTATAGATGTGTATGCTGTCAGATTGACGCTGCATCTTGCACATGTGGAGGCCAATCCGTTTGATCTGGTTTCAAACAGCAGTTTTACAAGGAAAACAGAGAAAGATAAATCAAAATAAATTTATAGATTCCCAACTAAAAGTTTGACTTCTCTTTCACAATTCTATATAATAAGAAAAGATTAAATTTGGAGGATACGATAAGTGGAAGAGAGAAAAATATCCCGTGCGGTCATAGGCAGACTTCCCAGATATTACAGATACCTTGGAGATTTGATGGAAGCTCAGGTAGAGCGGATTTCATCCAGTGATCTGAGTAAGAAGATGCACGTAACAGCCTCCCAGATTCGTCAGGATCTGAATAATTTCGGCGGATTCGGACAGCAGGGATACGGTTATAATGTCAAATATTTGTATACAGAGATTGGTAAGATTCTGGGATTGGACAGAAATCACAATTTTATTATTATAGGTGCAGGTAATTTAGGACAGGCTCTGGCCAATTATGCTTCTTTTGAGAAGGGTGGATTTCTTTTAAAAGGGATTTTTGATGTGAATCCACGTTTGGAAGGAGTTGCGATCCGGGGGATTCCAGTTCGTATGATGGATGAACTGCAGGAGTTTCTTCAGGAGAATGAGATTGAGATTGCTGCATTGACGATTCCGAAGTCAAAAGCAAAAGAAGTTGCAGAACTTCTGGTAGACAATGGTATTCAGGCAATCTGGAATTTTGCACATACGGATCTGAATTTACCGAAAGATGTGATCGTAGAAAGTGTGCATCTGTCGGACAGTCTGATGAAGCTGTCATATAATGTCAGCCGTCATCAGGAAGGAAAGAATAAGTGAGAATAACCCAGCCAATGTGCAAAGACGTGTGATCGGATTCTTCTGATCGCACGTCCTTTCTTTTGAATCATAAGAAAGGATGAAAAATCATGAGATATTTACCAAATGGAACATGGATGCAAAAGGCAGATGAAGATACGATACAAAGAATTGGAATCCCATCGCTGGTACTGATGGAACGTGCTGCTCTAAAGACAGTGGAAGTGATGAAGGAGAGACAGATCGCTCTGGAACAATGTCTGGTAGTATGCGGCAGCGGGAATAATGGAGGAGACGGATTTGCAGTTGCAAGACTTTTGCATATGGAAGGGAAAAGAGTATGTGCAGTATTTGTGGGCAGTGAGGCATCCATGAGTGAAGAGTGCAGGATGCAAAGGGAGATTGCCGGGAATCTGGGCGTGCAGATTGTCACAGATATTCCACGGGAAGAATATACTGTTGTGATAGATGCGGTGTTTGGTGTGGGTCTGAGCCGTCCGGTTACAGGGCGATATGCTGAAGTGATCAAAGCCATGAATCAAAAGAAAGGGCAGAAAGTAGCGGTTGATGTTCCCTCGGGGATCAGCTCTTTTGACGGGAGTGTTCTGGGAGTGGCGTTTCGGGCGGATCTGACTGTGTCGTTTGCATGCGAAAAGCTGGGGAGTGTTTTGTTCCCGGGATATGAATACAGCGGGGAAGTAGTTCCTGCAGAGATTGGGATCGCGACCGATATTTTTCGGAAACAGACGGATATCTGTTATACACTGGACAGGGAAGATCTTTTTGAAATGCTTCCAAAACGGAAGAAGAATTCCCACAAAGGAAGTTATGGGAAAATTTTGATGATCACAGGAAGCAAAGGAATGTCCGGCGCTGCGTATCTGAGCGCAAAATCTGCATATATCAGCGGCTGCGGTCTGGTGCAGATTTATACAGAGGAGACGAACCGGGTGATTCTGCAGCAGCTTTTGCCGGAAGCGATTGTGTCCACGTATACCGTATATGAGGAAGAGGCGCTTGCTGCATTGCTGAAATGGGCAGATGTTGTCTGTATTGGGTGCGGACTTGGAAAAAGTAAGGTTTCTGAGCAGATCTTAGAATATGTTTTGAGACATCTGGAAATTCCATGCGTCATAGATGCAGATGGATTGAATCTTCTGGCACGGAAAAAAGAACTGTTGCTGCAGGAAGCAAAAGAGATCATTCTGACGCCACATATGAAAGAAATGGCGGGAATGATCGGATGTACGGTTTCCGAGCTTGCGGAGAGACGTTTTGAAAAACTGCAGAAATTTGTTGGAGATTACGGCGTTGTGTGTGCCTTGAAAGATGCCAGGACTCTGGTGGCAGCGCAGGGCAGGCAGATGTTTTTGAATACCGCAGGAAACAGTGCGATGGCAAAAGCGGGATCCGGAGATGTGCTTGCCGGTGTGATCGCCGGACTTTTAGCACAGCATATGTCAGCATATGATGCGGCGGTTCTGGGTGTATACCTGCATGCATGCGGAGGGGATGAAGCCAGAAAACGCTGTGGAGCCTACAGTGTCTTGGCACAGGATCTGACAGAAGGAATCAAAATATGTATCAAAGAGACAAAAAGGGGAGAGAATTGATGGAAAAACACAGCAGAGTGTATGCAGAGATCGATCTGGATGCAATCCGTTATAATATGGAACAAATGAAACAGCGAGTCGGTGCAGATGCACAGTTTATTGCAGTGGTAAAGACGGATGGATATGGTCATGGAGCCATTCCCATTGCCCAAATGTTGGAAAAAGATCCTTCCGTGTGGGGATATGCGACTGCCACACTGGAAGAAGCGGTGGATCTGCATCATGCAGGGATCCAAAAACCAACCATTGTTCTGGGATGTGTGTTTCCGGATCAGTATGAGACAATGATACGGGAAGAAGTGCGTGCGACGGTATACACCATGGAAATGGCGAAAGAGATGTCAGAAATGGCAGAAAGACTTGGCAAAGATGCCTATTTCCATATAAAGATCGATACAGGGATGGAGAGACTTGGATTTTCGGTGACCGAAGAGAGCGCGGACATCATTGCAGAGATTGAAAAGCTTCCGCATGTAAAATTAGAAGGAATGTTTACGCATTTTGCAAAAGCCGACGAGAAAGATAAAACATTCTCAGAAAAACAGTATGAGAAGTTTCTGTGGATGAAAGAGGCAGTGAAGCAAAGAGGTGTTCAGATTTCCAGATTTCATTGTGACAATAGTGCGGGGATTATTGGTTTTCCCCAGTGGAGACAAGATCTGGTCCGTGCAGGGATTTCTCTTTATGGGATGTATCCTTCTGATGAGGTGGAAAAGGATGCAGTGCAGTTGAAGCCGGCGCTTCGCCTGGTCAGTCATGTCAGTTTTGTAAAAGAGGTGGCGAAGGGCGTTTCCATCAGTTACGGGGGAACTTTTACTGCGGAGAAGAATCTGAAAGTGGCTACGATCCCTGTCGGATATGGGGACGGATATGCCAGAGGACTTTCCAATCAGGCAGATGTGCTCATTCATGGAAAACGGGCGCGGATCCTGGGAAGGGTCTGCATGGATCAGTTTATGGCAGATGTGACCGATATTCCAGATGTGAAATTTATGGATGAGGTGGTTTTGATCGGAAAAAGTGGAGAAGAGGAGATCACAGTAGAAGAATTAAGTGAATTGAGCGGACGGTTCAATTATGAATTTGTATGCTGCCTTGGCAAGCGGATTCCAAGAGTTTATAAAGGCAGCAATCTGTAAAGAAAATATCAACAGATGCATACATCCGATAAAAGCGGGAATACTCAAGTATACTTCCAAAAGGGAAGAAATTGAAGTATAAGAATCGGAGTGTGAAAAACGTGACAGTCAGACGAGGGGATATTTATTATGCGGATTTAAGTCCGGTGATCGGTTCAGAACAGGGCGGTGTGCGGCCGGTGCTGGTTATCCAGAATGATGTGGGAAATAAGCACAGTCCTACAGTGATCTGTGCAGCGATCACATCCAGAATGAACAAAGCAAAGCTGCCTACACACATTGAAATCAGTGCAAAAAAATACCGGCTTGTGAAAAATTCAGTGGTACTTCTGGAGCAGATCAGAACATTGGACAAAAAGCGGCTGAAGGAGTATATCTGCCATGTGGACGGAACATTTATGGAAGAAGTCAATGAAGCGATCCGCATTAGCCTGGAACTTCCTACATAACGGAAATGGGCGGGAAATGTCAGCGTTACAACTTTACAGAACGAAAAAAGAGTGATAAAATGGAACAACGAGTTTATGAGATAAAAGGAGAATTGAGCAATGTCAGGACATTCAAAATTTGCAAATATTAAGCACAAAAAAGAGAAAAATGATGCAGCAAAGGGAAAGATCTTTACGAAGCTTGGTAGAGAGCTTGCAGTTGCAGTAAAAGAAGGCGGCGGTCCGGATCCGGCAAACAACAGCCGTCTGCGTGATGTGATCGCAAAGGCAAAAGCAAATAATATGCCGAATGATACGATCGACAGAAACATCAAGAAAGCGGCAGGAGAAGGTTCGGGAGACAACTACGAACACATCACATACGAGGGATACGGGCCAAACGGAACAGCGATCATTGTAAAGACACTGACAGACAACAAGAACCGTACTGCATCCAATGTAAGAAATGCATTCACAAAAGGAAGCGGAAATGTAGGAACACCGGGATGCGTCTCTTTTATGTTTGATGAAAAGGGACAGATCATCGTTGCAAAAGAAGACTGCGATATGGATGCAGATGAACTGATGATGATGGCTCTGGACTTTGGGGCGGAAGATTTTTCAGAAGAAGAGGAGAGTTTTGAGATTCTGACTGCTCCGGAAGATTTCAGTGAAGTGCGCCTGAAATTAGAGGAAGCAGGAATCGTCATGGCAGATGCGGAAGTGACAATGATCCCGCAGACTTATGTGGAGCTGACAAGTGAAGAGGATATCAAAAATATCCAGAAAACACTGGATCTTCTCGATGAGGATGATGATGTTCAGGACGTGTACCACAACTGGGATGAGTAAGCACACCTTACATAGATTTTAAATAGTGATAATGAAACCATAATAAACATACATTAGAATAAAATCAGAAGTTGTTTATCAATGGTTTGGAGGGATCACTATGGTAAAAGAAAGAAGAAAATCTGCACCAGTGATGATATACGGGACAAAAGTATAACTTCAGTTACGAATATACGAAAACAGCAATTATGCTTCAGATAAATAACTCTGAGTACGTCGTGTTTATTGTTATAGACATGACAGAAAGGAGTTATTTTTTTTATGCAATTGACGGATGTTTTGGAAGAATTTATATTCGACTGTAAATTGAGACGGATGAGTGAAAGGACGATCAAAGGGTATAAAAATAATAATTTAAGATTTATCACATTTATCCGGAATGAATATCAAGTCAGTGAGTTAGAAAAGGTTCATTGCAAGCTAATCAAGGCTTATCTGGAACAGCTATCTTCTTTAGGAAGAATGCCAAGCTACATCAATGGAATTATAAAAAGTATGAGGGCGTTCTATCGGTATTGTATAGATGAAGAGTATCTATTCAATAATCCAATGGATAAAGTTAAATTCCAGAAGGAGCCTATGACACTTATTACTACTTTTAATAATAACGAAGTTAAGAAGATGGTAGTGTATTACAGTGGGAGCAGATATTTGAGTATTAGAAATAAACTGATTATGATCACTCTTTTTGATACAGGGATAAGAAATTCTGAATTATGCAATTTGTTATTAACGAGTATTCGTGAGGAATATATTATGATTATGGGGAAAGGAAAAAAAGAACGGGTTGTTCCAGTCTCTCCGATATTAAACAAAACATTGATTAAATATAAGCGTGTAAGAGCAGAATACATAAAAGACAAATTTGCTTATCAAACAGAATATTTATTTCTATCACAAAATGGAAGAAAACTTACACCGGAGGCAGTTGAAAAGATTGTAGGAGATTGTGCAAAAGCTTGTAAGGTCAGAAAACATATTCGAAGTAGTCCACATACATGTCGGCATTATTTTGCGCAGGCACAGTTGAAGAATGGATGTGATCTATATACCCTGTCCCGATTACTGGGGCATAGTAATATCAATATTACTAAAATTTACCTGCAGTCTCTACAAGATGAAGATGTACTTGAATTAGGTGTAAAAACAAGTCCATTGATGAATTTGTAAAAGACGTTGTGAAAATATACATATGGAAAGGTGAATGTGAGAATGGAAGATAGATTTAGAGAACTGGTAAAATCTGCTGCCGATATTTTAAAAGAGGTTAGCGTGCAGAAGTTTCTATCAGAGGATAGGGAATACCAAAAGGATGTGGAAGAACTGAATGAAGTGGAACAAGCATATATGGAATTATATCTGTCAGAGGAACAGCGTCTGATCTGTGATAAATTATTCTTCTATAAGGACAGGGTAGACTATGAATATGGAATTAACGCTTATATCGCCGGATTATACGATGCTTTTCGCTTAATGGAATTATTTGTCATGGAAGAGATAAAACGCTGATAAAGGGGCAAATAAGTGCATAGAAAAGGGCAGTGGAGTGATTGAGTCATATCAATACATTCTGCTGCCCTATTTTTTTACCTATGCTTCATAGCCTTTATCAGATTTTTAAGTGCTGTGATTTCTTCTGGTGTCAATCCAGACAAGTCAATTTCCTGTCGGTTATCCATTCCAAGCAGATAGTCTGTACTGACCTTAAAGATTTTTGCGATATTGATTAAAACATCGTAAGAAGGGAGTCTCAGACCAGTTTCGTATGCGCTGATCACAGATTTTGTCAGACCCAATTTTTGAGCCAGTTGTACTTGTGTAAAGTTGTGCTGTATCCGTAAAGTTTTCAATGTGATACCAAAGTCAACCATTTCAATACCTCCATAAGAAGTAGTTTACTATATAATATGAATTTGATAGGTGGAAAAAGTACTCGATTAGTTGACTTTGGAAAGTGGATTTCTTATAATTGAATTGATTGTGGTGTAGGGATAGGTATTTAGGAGGAAAAATATGGGAAAGAACAGAAAAATAATAGCAGGAATAACGATTGTTGCTGTTGTTGTAGGAGGAATTTCTTTTTTTGCTACTGCAAATATGCGAGACTATTCCAAGGCTGAAAAGCAATACAAACATGGAAATTATAAAGAAGCTATGAAAATATATTCATCCTTAGGAGAATATAAAGACTCAAGGGATAAATATGAATTATCATCACATATGAACAAAGTATCAAAGGATAATAATATGCCAGTAATAAATGGAACACCTACAGAAAAAGTTACAGTTAATAGAGGAGATACATCTTTCGATATTACTACATGGGTACAAAATACTTTGAAAATCAGCGATGATATTACTACAGCAGAAAAAATGAAGACAACGATAGATGATGGTGGTTTAGATGTAAATGTTATAGGTGAATATAATATCAAGTATATGATATCAGATGAAGCTGGTAATAGTGCAGAAACTACTTTTGTAGTATCAGTGAGAGAGCCGTCTATTGTTAGAGATGCATATGAAGAAGCAAAAGCTATTGACCATACAAATGTAGAAAAATCAGAATATTCGGTTATATATCATGGGATTACAATTTCTTCAGAGGAACAGGAATGGCTAGAAGATGGTGCCGTATATCGTTCTTTAGCTAAAAAGTTAGAAGGATTTTACATGGAAACATTAGGAAAGGGAATGTATAATCCGACAGGGAACGATAGTATTACACTAGTTTGTGGAATTGAGAAAAAGCCAACTTGGGAAGAAATGAAACCGTATGTTGATAAAGCAAGTCTTGTAGTAACTAGAGAAAATACGTTAGAATCTGTGATGAGAGCATTTCAAAGTCTTGATTGTGTGGTTGGTAATTTTGATTATGCAAATAAAATTTTTGATTTTGAAATTTCTGATTTGAAGAAAGCAAGTAGTGATCTTGGTATTTCAGAAAAAATGTTAGGTTATACATTAGCTATGTTAGATGAGTATGCACCAACTGTAGAATTTGGGGATAATAATTATAAATGTACATGGATGAGGCGATAGTGAAAACAAGGTTTTAATCAAGTTGCTGCATCGATTGAAGGATAACTATTTGAAAGGGGAAAACAAATGAGAAAGTGTCCAGAGTGCAATAATTTAGCGGAAGAAGAATTAAAAATTTGTCCTACTTGTGGATATCCGTTTAACGGAACAGAAGAGTTAGTAGAAGAGCCGGATAATACGGAAGTTCTTGAATCTTTGGAAGAAAACGAAAAGGTGGAGGATTTTATAGAAGAGGAAGAAGTGAATCTGAAGGTAGATGAATCAGACTTGACACAGTTGAAAGAAAGTTTTAACGAGGATGATTCTCAGAATAAAAATGATTCTCAGAATAAAAATGTTTCTGAAGAACAGGTCATGAATCACACAGAAAATGTGCCAGATTACTCTGAAGAGTCTGATGTTAAAGATTCAACAATTCCAGAAGAAGTTGAAACATATCAGATAGTAGACGCACCAGAATTAGAAAATAAAAAGCATAAAATCAATTTAGATAAGCGTACAATTTGTGAAATTGCAGGCGGTGTTGTATTAGTTGCCAGTTTGATGTGTGCATTGAATTTCAATGGGAAGTATCACGAATTTGAGAATAAATATAAAAAAGAAACAAAAAAAGTAGAGAGTCTTAATAATGCTTATAGTAGCCTCCAATCCACAAATGCTTCATTAAACACGACAATTGCAGAATTAAATACAAAAATTGAGGAATTAGAAAACGGGGCAGCAAAGCAATTAGTGGATATTAAAAATGCTTATGAGGCAGGAGACTGGCAGAAGGTCATTGATTTAACGGCACAGCTACATGCAAAATATAATGGAACACCGGAAGACCAAGAAGCACAAGGCATGGCTCAGGCAAGTCAAGATCAGCTCAATCAAATTGCAGCACAAAAGGCAGCAGAAGAGGCTCAAGGATATGAAACAGGTATTACTTATGACCAGTTAGCCAGAACACCAGATCAATTTAAAGGTAAGAAAGTCAAGTTTACAGGTAAGGTTTTGCAGGTTTTAGAAAGTAGCGGAAAAGTAACAATACGCCTTGCGGCAAATGATAATTATGATACTATGATTTATGGACAATATGATAGTTCTATTGTTGCTTCAAGAGTTTTAGAGGACGATCATATTACAATTTATGGAACGTCTGTTGGAACAATCAGTTATGAATCAACTATGGGTGGCACGATTACGATACCAGGAATATCCATTGAGAAGATAGATCAATAAAAAATGAAAGGGTGAGAATCTTGAGACAGGATTTTTGCCCTTACTTTTTAATGAGCAAAAGATTTTGATTATACATTAAGAAAATGTTTATGATATACTAAAGATATATGAGATGAATAGTCAGATGGGAGAGGATGATATGTTAATTACTACAGGATATAATTTTGAAGGTTATGTAATAACGCAATATATCGATGTGATTTCTGCATCAGTTGTATTAGGTACTGGAATTTTTAGTTCTTTTGGGGCTGCTGTTGCAGATTTTTCCGGATCAAGGGGTGGAATGTATGAGGACAAATTAGAAAGTGGAAGAGAGCAGGCATTAAAGGAACTTCAAAAACAAGCACAGTATTTAGATGGAAATGCTATTTTAGGAATTGATGTTGATTATACGACATTTACAGGTGATGTTATGGGGATTGTTGCCACAGGAACAGTAGTAAGAATAGAGAAGCAAAATATACGAAAAGATTCTGGGTATTCAATTCCTGTTTTTTCATACAATTTAGGATTACCATTCAATGTATGTACTGTGAATTTTGAAAATGCGAGTTCAGAAGGAGTTGTATTTGGTAACTTAGAGATTAAGAGCTATTTTGAAAAGGGCATAGCGACAGCTTTAATTGTTGATATTGAATTAGAAGACATATTTAAAAATGTTGTCACTCTTTCGGATATTGTTTTTAGGACACATACATATGAAATGGATACATCGTATAACACAGAATTTGCTAAAATATCAGTTGGAGATATTCGATTAGATTTAATGCAGAAAGCCTATGTAATAGTTAAAAAGGTTATCTTGAACAGTAGCGATAAAGTTGTTGAGGTAGATACAACAAATCAAATAAGAAATGAACAAATGAACAATGCAGATTTAGAAATGCTGAAGAAAAAGGAAGGTGTAGATACAGTTCGTGATTTAGAAACATTAGAGGATAAATGGATTTGCTATTGTGGAGCTGAAAATGCAGCAGATAAAACACAGTGCTATCGATGTAGGAGAGAGATTGCGGTTCGGAAAAGCGTTGGTAGTGAAGGAGAGAGAAGAAAGTTATGGATGGAAATTAAAGATGGTGTACGTATGAAAAGAAATGCGGAAGAAATATATACATATTTTTGCGAACTTAATAATGCAATAGATTTAGATGATATTGTTTATGAATTGAAGATTCTTAAATTAAAAGAAGCGTTACAAGGCAATATGAAAGAGGAAGCACTTTACAAAATAGAAACTATGATATAATATGACTACGGATAAAAATCTATTAAATTACTTTGTGAGGGAGAAAAACAAATGAAAAAGTGTAAAGGTATTATTTGTGCAGTAATACTATGTATGCTTCTGCCTGTTTCAGTGCATGCGCATCCAGGAAGAACAGACTCGGCAGGTGGACACCATGATTATAAAAATCAAAGTGGCTTAGGGAGTTATCATTATCACCACGGGATGCCAGCACATTTACATCCAGGAGGTGTATGTCCATATAGCGGAGGAACTCCAAGTTATACAGCGCCAACACCTCCTAAGCCAAGTGTTACTATAAATAATCCACCAGTTCAATTGAATGTTGGAGATAGCACAGGTCTAGATGTTACATTGGCGAACGTATCTCAGAATGCTTTTAATGTTACATCAAGTAATCCACATGTAGTTCGTGTGAATGCAGACAATACATTAACAGCTGTTGGCGAAGGTGATACAACAATTACAGTAAGCGCATCGGGTGCCGAAAATAAGGCATTTGTTGTAACAGTAAAAACAGTTCCAGTAGAATCGATTTCTATAAAAAGCTCAAATACTAAAGTGCAGCTTGATAAAACAATAAAATATGAGGCAGAAGCTTTACCTAATAATGCAACTGATAAAACAATTATGTGGAAATCGGACAATAAAGAAATTGCAACAGTAGCAGAGGATGGAACAGTAACAGGACACAAAGTAGGAAAAACAAAAATTATATGTCAAGCAATAAATGGTGTCACGTCAGAAGTTGAAGTAGAAGTTTTTGAAATTCTTCCAGAAAAAATAGAAGTTGATGTTAATCATATAAAATTGGAATGTACAAAATTGTTTAATTTAAACGTAACTGTTTTACCAGAAGAAGCTAATGATAAAAGTTATACTTTATTTAGTAGTGATGAAAGTGTTGCCAAGATAACAAACAATAAAATAGAAGCTATATCAGATGGGAAAACAACCATAATAATTAAAACAAAAAATGATGTTAAATATGAAATTCCAATTGAAACATTTCATGTTCCAACAGAAGATATTAAGATAGATGATAGTTCTATGGAATATTTTTTGAATTTATCTTCTTTTAAAGTGATCGATAAAAAGACGGAATTACAATTGGATACAGTTATTTCTCCGAGTGATGCGACTTTTGAAAATGCAGAATGGAAGAGTAGCAATGACAAAATTGTAACTTTTGATGATGGCGAAATGTTCATAGTTGGAACTGGAAAAGTAGTTCTTACAGCAGAAGCACATGATGGACAGACAGATAGCATAACAATATATGTTGTTAGTAAAGTGGTTATCATTATGATTACGGGTATCTTGGTAATCATAATAATTACAGTTTTGGTAAAGAAAAATTGGAATAAAATATTGAAATTAAAAGAACAGTATATGGTAAAGAAAAATTAGTGGCAGGAAAACCGAAAGATAATGAACAGGGCAAAGGAGTAAAGAAGATTAGTTCTCTCTTTTGCCTTTGTTCTATAGCATGAATAATTCTGCATATCATCAAAAGAGAATACATTCTTAAACCTAGTATTAGACATCTCATCAAGATTACCAAAAAGTTTTCCTATATTTTCGAGCGACAAATATATAACGAAGTAATTTCTATTTACTTCCTATATATAATGGTATATCATTAAATTAGTAATATTCGAGAGGAGATAATTTTATGTTAGTAGTTTGTCCGGAGTGCGGAGCAGAAATTAGTCAATATTCAGAAACTTGTGTTAAATGCGGATTTCCTTTAAAAAAATTTATGGATGATAATGGTTTAAATGATTTTGAACATGTAAAAATATGTCCTAAATGTGGCTGTACAAATTGTAGTGAGTCCCCACAAGATGGAGTACCGATACGTCTAAAATGCAAAAAGTGTGATACAATACTTGCACAAACAGATATTCCATGTGAAGGATTTTATAAAAATTTTACTGTTGAAACAGAACGTGAATATACGGCTGAAATTGCAAATAAATACGGTGGGAACCAATTCCAGCAAGAGATATATGATGAGTGGATTGCAAAACTTCATGCACCATCCCAAAGACCTGCTTCCAAACCTCAACCCAATCAACCACACTGTCCATACTGTAATTCAACCAATCTTACTAAAGTGTCTGGTACGAGCCGTTTCGCCAGTACATTGATGTTTGGAATTGGAAGTAAAAAGGTTGGTAAGCAGTGGAAGTGTAATAACTGTAAGAGCTATTTTTAAATTATGCTGCCATGATTTCGACAGCTTAAATTTTACTCGTGGCGTGTGGATGGAACCCATACCCCCATATCCAGAAAACCGACCTTGTTCAAAAATGTTTAATACCGGGGGGTACTGTTGCCAGTGGACTCCTACTGTAAAATGAGGTACCCAGATAAGCAACAATTTAAACTCCACGGATTTCCACCCAAAACAGAAAAAACGATCATACTACAAAATAGAAAAATCCCTCTACATATAGAAAATTTATAACAGGTTGAGAGCTTCGAGAACTCTCAGCCTATTTTTTTACTTTGGATTTATTCTATCAAGGTATCTGTTCTATACAGGATATCATCAATAAAATTTGTCTTTGGATTGTACACAAATACAGACTGGACTTTATCACCAACAGAAAATTTTTCCATATCATAATGTCTGTAATTGCCAAGAATATCAATCCCATTTCCTTCAGAGTCTAAAACAGTACCATTAGAAACCTCAATAATAATCTTTTCATTCCGATTCTCAAGCGCATGAGATAAATGCTCAAAATCTTCCGGTGTGTAAATATAATACACTTTTGTTATTCCCTCTTGACGTTGTGGGACTTCTAAATAGTAACCAGTTCCATCCTCGAAATATAATTGCAATCCTGTATCTGTTCCGCTGTATTCTGTAACACGATTCATATCTATGTAGTTATTAGCTGTGCTTTCTCTGTTCTTTGTCTGTATCATAGTTGTATTATCTCTTGTATGATAATGACATCCTGTGAATGATGTACAAGTGGTTAACAGCAGTAATGCAGTAGCAAATAGTTTCTTTTTCATATCCGTATATCTCCCTTAATCAATTCTTTATTTACAACAGCAGGGTGCAACTGTATAAGCTACACCCAAAAAAGTCCTATTCTTCATTTAAAATGTACTTGACTGCCTTTTCTGCTTTGCAAGATGCAGAAACAATGAATTTCACGTCAGATCTCAATGCAGATAACCAGTTTTGTATATAAGCTGTTGAATTTCTGAAACTTCCAGTTGTTTGAATACCGAGAATATTCATAAGGTTTGCACTTCCGATTTCTGCAACAAGTTCCTCTTTGCTGTAGTCCTCACTGCCAAAACGAGCAGTTATTGAGGAGTTGAGACGGTCTAAACGGTTCTTATGTCCTGTACTGTGCGTTAATTCATGAAATGCTGTACTATAATACTCTGCTTCATTCTGAAACTGTTCCATAAGTGGTAAGTGAATTAAATCACGAGAATGTGAATAATACGCTTCATTAGATGCCGTATTCTCTAATACAATATGCTCTCTTGTAAGATAATCACTGATTACTTTTTCAGCTTCGTCTAGTGGTGACAGTTCTTTTGCCTCATAAGATAACGGCTCAATACCGTCTACCTGTGAAATATGAAAGACATTATAATATCTTAACATTGCAATCTGTTTAATCTCTGTTGTTCCGTCTTCTTTCTTTTCTTCAACAGGTAATATCTTCCAGAATACAAGTATTTCTGATTTCTCTCCTTTGCGAATGCGACCGCCTAATTCTGTCCACTGTTTAAAGGTGGCATATTCACCCGTATGTTTTAATAACATCTGATTTAATAAGGAATAAGGTTTCTTTGTGATCCTGTTGTATGCTCCACTTGCTATAGCGTTCCAAGGCTTTTTCCAAGGAATTACACCATTTTCTAACTGCTCAATAATTCTGTCTGTTACCATTTCATACACTGATTTACTCATATAATAATCTCTCCTTTTCTGTGTGTGATTTATTTGATGAGACTATTATACACTTAAAACAGGTGTATGAATATTGATTTTATGCACAAAAAAAGCACTTGATTTTAGTGTATGTTATACACACGAAACAAGTGCATGGAAATTTATTCAGTTTCTTCTATATATTCCAATATATCTCCTGGCTGACAATTTAACAATTTGCATATAGTATTCAACGTTTCTTTACTTGCTATTTCACCAGTTCTTATTTTTTGTAACTGTGATTCTCCAATCAGTTTTTCTTTTCTTATTTTATATGAAGTATATCCTTTTTCTTTTAAAGATTCCAATATATCAATTTTATATTTCAACATGATGAACCCTCCCTTTTAAATAAAGTATATCATATGTAATACACTCATAGCAAGTGTTTATAAAAAAGTATGTCACAGAACATACACCTATTAAAAGTGTATAATATACACAAAAAACAGGTGCATACTTTGTGTATAATGTCAATTTACATACACCTGAAATAAGTGTACAATACAATCACAAGGTCAAACAAAACAGACCTACAAAACAACCGAGAAAGCCGAAAGCACTCATAAACTTTAAGCCATATCCCTGTGATCGGTCGGAATGATGCAGAAATAGTCAGGAAGATGCTTAAAGGGTTGTAACAACAAATAAATCATAAGAAGAGGAGAAAAAATTATGTGTATCACAAAAACAGAATTAGAACAGAAAGTGCAGGAATTGAGAAGCCTGAAAGCTATGAAAGAAGAACTTGAAAATGAAGTAAAAGCAGTTGAGCATGAAGTTATCTTGTATATGACAGAGCATAATCTGGATTCGGAAATCACTGACAGTGCAAAAATCACCTATAAAGCACAGAGCAGAACTACACTGGATAAGGATAAGTTAAAGGATATCTTAGGAGACGATTTGAAGCCTTTTGAAAGAACAACGAGTTACAACGTGTTACGAATCAGATAATTCAAAAGCTGTCCTATCGGCATGACGGGGAGAAAGAAAAGTAGTTATGAATAGCATATATACATATTTTGAAGAAGAACGACCGATTACATTATCAAGAAAGGACTGGCTGAAATGGTTTGAAAAATATGGAGACAAAGAAAACTTTGTTGATGCAAAATCATGGTTTTCTGAAATGATTAAAATGCAGATTTTTGTAAGAGAGGAAGGGTAGCAGTGATGAATTTTTATGATACATGTCAGCTTGACTTAATTAATATTGAGCCGGAGAGACGGATTGAATTGATTCCAGTGGATCACAAGAGAAAACAGAAGAGACAGACACGATATGAAGCGCAATCCTTATTCCTTAAAACAGGAATTTGTACAATTGGGTTCTTTATAGGAACATTTCTATATTATATTGCGGCAGGATATTAAAGGAGAGGTGAAAGAAGCATGAAGAAGCAAGAAATGCAATTTGCAGTTAAGACAGACAAAGATAGGGGCGTACAGTCAATAGGGAAAAGTATCATTACACAGCCGAAAATCTGTTTTGATGAATCCAAAGGTCACACAAAATGGTTTGATGATACAAAATTGTTAAAAAAATAATACATATGTAACAAGGAAAGAAGAGGTATTGAATTATGTTAAAGTGGAAATCAAGAACAGAGACAACAAATATCGGAGTATTAGAGTTAGGCAATATCACATTTGATGAAGATTACATGGAAGTGTCCATTGATATCTGTTCTATGTCTGACGAATTAAGGGAAGAAGTTGAGAAAGCGATTGAGATCGGGAAGGTTAACCGTACCAGAGAAATTGAAAAATTTAACAAGGAACACGGATTCAACATTCTATCTGTATGGAGTGATAAGCCTGTAAAAATTGATTTCACGTATTTGCGTGTTGTTATCCGTGCAAATGAACCGATCCATACAACGATTGAGGTTGGTTTTACAGATGCAGAAAATGAGAAGCTGGAGCAGATGGATTGTAGTATTGCTGTTGATTTATCAGACTATACAGAGGAACTGAAAAAGGCAATCATAAAGGTTCTGGTTGACAAGTTCTTTTAGAGAGAGGAGGCGTGTGTATATGATGATGGAAATGCGTGTTGATAAAATCCTAATTCCGAATCGGTACACACGTACACCGCCAAAAGAGTCAAAGGTGGAAAATCATGTAGTGTATTACATAAGGCACAGACAATTCAAAAAACAGATCGTTGTCACACAAAATGGATGGTTAGTTGATGGACTCTGTGATTATATTGTGGCGGTTATGTGTGGGATGGAAACGGTAGTATGTGAAGTCAATCAACAAAGGATATCACATGAAAAGCAATGTAAAAGGATTGCAACAGCGTCTAAACGTGGAAAGCGGAAAATCTTATATCAGAGGCAAGATGGAAAATGTGCAATCTGTGGCAGAAGATTACAAATTAATGATTATACAAGTATGGAAAATTATCTGACAATTGATCATATTTTTCCACTGTCCAGAGGTGGAGTCAATACGCTTGATAACCTGCAGGGACTATGTAGGAACTGCAATAGCATTAAAAGTGATATTATTTAGAGGAAAGAGGTAAGAATATGAAAACAGTAACAGTAAAAGCATTTGTAGAAGCAGTAACAGGAAATTTTGTCAGCGTGGAAAGCACAGATCATTACGGAATCAGTTTAGATATTCCGTGCGCAAAGGTGGAATATGAACCGGAATTTGATGAACTTGTATTTATGGCTATAGATAGAGAAACAGGAAAGAGTACAAGCCGTACTACATATTCTGTCGGAGAATGTGTGATGGAAATTTTTTACAATGATAAATATCATGAGTATATGATTGAGTTTGTAGGAAAAGTACCTGATCTGATTGTCAAGAAAATTGGATAGTCAGTGACATGGAAAGAATTAGGGATGTAAAGAAAGACTGATTATCCAACAAGGTGTTATGGCAGCAGAATTATTATTGACAAAAAAGTCAGAGAAAGATATTATGAGATAGGTGATACAACTACCTTTAAAGTGTTGTGATTTATTTGTTGGTGGACTGTGCAGAAGTGTACAGTCCTTTATCATATGCGGAGTTCGGACAAATGTAGAGTTTATGTGAATTCCTACTAAAATAGTAGGATATAAAACAGTAAAAAATAGGTGTCGGTGAGTTGTTCGGTGAGAGAGTTGGTATTATAAAGGATATTTTTATAAATGATAACAATTCTCATTTAAAGAGGCTGAATATAGAAGGTCAGCGGAAAACGTAGATTCTACAAGGAAATTAATTAGTTTCATAATGTGAAACTATTTACTGTTCGGAAGGAAATTTCAGAAGCGTGATGTGAATGGATATACAATATATAGCGTTTAAATACAAATAAAATACAATATACAGATATGTTGCCATACACAGCATTATAATATCAAAATAAATCACCTAATATATAAAAATTGTGATATAATATGACTATATAAAGGAGGCGGTTATATGGAAACTATTGTAAGACCATCAGCGGATTTAAGAAATCATTACAACGAGATATCTCAAGAGTGTCATGAAAAGAGAACACCGATCATCATTACAAAAAATGGAAAAGGTGATACGGTTGTTATGGGGTTACAAGACTATAATCAGATGCAGTCAGAATTGGAATTACTGCGTACCTTGGCAGAAGCGGAAGAAGATGCTGTCAATGGGCGAGTTGCACCAATCCAACAGACTTTTAATGACATACGCAATAGCCTGTTAGAGAGGAAATAGAAATGGAATATCAAATTGTACGAACGGATAAAGCAGATGAGCAGTTAAGAGAAATCATTTTTTATATTGCAGATGATTCCGGCAGTGTAGAAATTGCACTTGAGTATTTGGATAAAATCGAAAAGTCGATTATAAAATTATCCACATTTCCTTACTCCGGAAGTATCCCAAGATATTCCATCCTTAGAAAACAAGGATATAGGGTGCTGATCGTAGAACGTCATCTGGTATTTTACAAAGTGAACGAAGAAAATAGAACAGTGATTATCTATGCTATTGTTGACGGAAGGAGAGAGTACAGGAATTTAATATAATATGATACAATAGAGCCTTCTGGAAATTACTCCAGTAGGCTCTATAAAGAAAATGATTTTATTTGTCATTCATCTATTTTCATTTCAATGTATTGCTCTAGTAGATTTTTATATGATTCAAAAAAGTCATGACGTACAATTTTAGGAATACTATTTATTTGGGAAGACAATATTGCTACAACTAAACCGGCATCTGTAGAAAGATTTTCTAATACTTTTTCCATTTTTTCACAAGAGGACGCAGAATCTTTATTGTAATACTGAGCAAATGCAAAATCTAATTCATCAAATACTTGCTTTTTTAAGTTAACATATTTTTCATGATAATTTATAATTAGATCATCATAAAAAGTAAATGCATTCTCTTCCGGCGGATTCAAAAATCCTTTTCGGGAGATTGAATGTAGAAAATCGAATTGTTCAAAGGTATTAAGAAAATTATTATCTAACATAATTTGTTCAGTTTTTTTATGAACAGAAGAAGGAGTATTGTCTTCGAGTTCAAATAAATTTCGGAAAATAGCATACATATTCACGTAATTTATAGTAAAAATATTATGATTTAAAATATTGTTTATAAGATCTTTATCTAATGCATAACGAACCCATATTATGGTATCAAACTCTTCACTTTCGTATAACCCGGAAGATGTAGCATTAACATAGACTTTGTTTGGAATATAACTACGCTTATCAAACCAATTATCTAACTGATTATTTTGATTTATTTTATCTACCAAGTCGTCAGGACTTTTTTCTAATTTCTCCAATTTGCTTTTAATAAATAAAATGATATTATCTGTAAGAGAAAATTGTTTTTCTTGAAGAATAAATATGTGTATCCAATCCTCATATACTAATTTCTTTTTATTACTATTTTTTATAATTTCATTGATATAGTCATTCATGAAATTGAAAAATGATTCATTGGGCATATTTAAAATAAGATGAAAAATTTCTAAAAGAGAATCAAATTCTATTTCTTTTATCTTGCCATTCTCAATTTGGGAAATATAAGAGGCTCCTTTTTGTAATTGTTTAGACAAATTATCTCCTCTTTTATTATATTTTTTTCTTAAATTTTTTATAGTATCTTGTAATAAAGGTGTTAAAAGAACCTTTTGACGTTTTATTGAAATTTTGTTTGACAAAGTCAGCACCTCCCTAATATTTATTAGTATAACATGTAAATTAGGTAAAAACAATTCAATAATATAATGATGCAAAAAATAATAATTATTATAAAAGTTATTGACAAATAATTATAAGTGATGTAATATAGTCTCATACCAAAGAACTTCTTTATAGGAGAGACGGTAGTTTGCAATAGATGTTTAGAAAAGCACGAGAAAGAACATATGTTCTGAAAAATGTTGACAAGAACAAATGTTCGTAGTAATATGACTATTGTAACATAAAAAGAGAAATCCAAATTCCATCAACGGTGCGCCAACACCTCCGGAATAAAGATTCCTCTTTCAAAACAAAGCATAGCGAAACGCTACACATATTTATATAATACAGATTTATTTTAAGTAGTCAAGCGTTTCTGCAAAATTTCCAACTTAACAATTGAATGAGTGGAAGAATAGTGAAATATATGAGCGTTGTAATTCTACATATAGCGCATATGTTTAATTTTTGTACTCAAAAATGTACGTTGAAAATTGAATACAGTGCAGTTCCGGCAGCGGAGAATATATGATTAGGCAGCAGAGCCTATATATTTTTTGCATACAAATGAACAGCAAATTTACTTAAATAATATCCTAGAAAACAGCTGGGTATTGTTTTGGTACAGAAAAATTACAGGGAGGAGCGGATATGAATGGAATTGAACAGAACAGATTATATCATTTTGAAACTACTAAAGAAAAAGAAATGTACTTCCTTTTTTGAAGGAATGACATTACAGGAAATTATGGATGTAACACAAACGACTCGTCCAACTACATATCGGAAGATGATGAATATGAAAGAAATGGGGTATGTAGAAAAGGGATGTAAGTCAATTCAGGCAGATACATTTTATCTACTTGATAAAGGAATCAATTTTATAGAAAGAAAAGGAGAGGTAGAGCATGATTAAGAAAGAAGTTGCAGTGATAGGACTTGGTTTAGCAGGAGAAACAGTTGGGTATGGGTTCCAGCAAAGAAATTATCACACGTTGCTGATCAACGGTAGTGAGCAGGACAATCAGACGATATCTTCTGCGAAGAATGTACTTGTCTTGCGTGGCTATGACGGATTAGCCGGAGATAGAAATCTTGCTTTAGAAGCATTGAAAAATAATATAGATATTGTGAAAAAAATTAAAGAAATTGAACAAAAAATTGTACTGCCGATTGCTTCTGGCGGTGGAACTACAGGTAGTGGAAGTATTACTCATGTTAGTGACATTATATGTGCTAATCCGGAAAAGATTGTATGTCCGATTGTACTAATGCCGAGAAAAGATGAATCCATTCAAAAAAGAATTAACGCATATAATACGGTTAAAGAACTGATGGAAATTGAAGAATTAGGTGCAATGATTCTGGTCAATAATGATGCTCACAAGGATCTGCAGAAGATCAATGAGACGCTTATCAATATGCTTGATAGATTCTTTACAGACAGTTCTGTATCAAAAGGCTCTAACTTTGATGATTCGGAGAAAATGAGGATGTTAAGAGAACATGGAGTATTTGTGTTGGCAATGCTATCTGGAAAAGATAAATCAGTATCAACACAAGATATGATAAATGTTTTGACTGCAAAGAACATCTTTTTACCACTGATGAACGATGGTGTAGTGGGAAATATCGGTATTATCAATCAAAAGGATAATCACTTAGACGAGCATGAAATCATACAAGCAGTAGGAACACCAGAAAATATTTTTACTGGAAATAACGGAACAGCAAATATCGTGTGCCTGTCTGGGTTGTCATTTCCAGTGGATTATATCTCTGAATTAGGAAAATCAGCAGTAGAAGAGCAGCGAGAAAGAATCGGCAAGCGCAGAACTTTGCAGTTAGAAGAAATCAATATAGGATTGGAAGAATCCAGGAAAACAGCGTCATCACAGAAAACAAGTAAGCGTAGAAAATCAAGTTTAGATTTGCTGCGAGAATTGGACGATGATGACGATGGTACAGAGATGAACAGTTAAGATAATGTGTGAACAGCGAAGAAACAGGTAAATAACATTGAAGAAACATGGAGAATAATACTATGAGCAAATCCATAGAAGAAAAGATTATTGATGTGCTATTTGAAAAGAATCGAATCAATTTTGTAATGAAAGATAATTTGGCGAAGTTCCTGAAAGAGAAGTATGAACCAGAAATGAAAAAGAGCAAGATCAGAAAATCAGAATTGATAGAAGTTACCCACAAATATCTTACACCTGCAACATTATCAGATTTTGTAACATTGGACAGATTCGGACTGCTGCAATGTGATATTGAAGAAATACTAGATGTTGGAAAGGTTACAGTAAAACAGTTAATCAATACAGGAAAAATAAGAGTACTTACAACTATTACAGATTCACGAGGCAGTTTTAGTATTAAGTATCATGTGTGTAGTATTCCGGATATTATCAAAGTTTCAGAGTGTGAAAATTTAGAGTCAAAGAGAATAGTTCATAGGGAGGTTCATAATCTTTCGCAAACAGATGAGAACATAGCATGGGCATTGTATATCATCAATAAATCAGCAAAAGTGTCCAGAGATACAAAAAATCGAAGATATAGAAGTGGTGATTATAGAATCTGCAATGCTGCAAAGACAAGAATGTTGAGTCACTATTGCTTAAAGGATGCAGTGATAAAAAAATTGATTGCAGAAAACCGTATGGAATTTGTAGGTATCAATAAGCAAGAGCTACCTGATGGTAATGTGCAATATTTAGAACTGTATAAAATAGGAAGATTTTCATTCCATTTACTGTGCGAAGATACGTCTCGATATAAAGCGGATTTTATTCTGGGAGATATCCATGATCTAATCAGTGCAGATAAAAGTCGAGATATCAAAATGACATACAGAGATGCGGTACATTTATTGGAAACGTATTCAGGCGTACATCTTACCAGTGATAAAGATTGAGATTATGAGAAAAGGAGATTAAAAAGTATGATGAACAAAGTAATGAATGAAGCAACAGGAAATACAGGAGCCAGAACACCAGAGCAGATTTTTGAGGTAGTGAACAATTATGCACTTACTACACTTAATCTGAGAAAAGACGAAGAAGAAGTTATGGTGATGCAGATCAATCAGTATGAAAGTACTCCGACAGGACATGAATTTTTTCAGACGTGTCAAATGGATGGGACAAGATTTGTTCTCAGCAAAGAAAATTTAGTAGTAATAAAGAGTGAATATAATAAGGAAGAAGATTTTCTGTATATCACGTGTGAACTTCTGAACGGAATGGAACTTAACATGATGATTCTGAATGTGGAAGATAACAAAAATGAATTTGCCGAAGATGGATGGAAGGAAACCGATGTATATGGTCTGAAAGGTTTTCTGGAAGAAACGAAAGGTTACTATCGTGTCTTAGTAAGAGTCACAAACGTATTTGGACTTAACATCAGAATCGAGAATCCTGCTCCCATTTATATTGATGAAGAGTTGATTCTTAATGTAGGAATAAGAGAAGAATCTGATTCACTAAGTCTTCCGCTTTGCGATGACAGCATAAATCTTTTTTACATAAAAGAAAGTGACCGTTCCAAAGAAGTTATTATCAAACCATTTGGTCAGCCGTTCCTGGAAATCAAAATGTTATTTATTTTCAAATAATAACGAACATTCATTGAATTAAATTACAGATTGGCGGTATCTATATAGGATACTGCCGGTACAACAAGGGAAGAGAGGTAAACAAACATGATAGCGAAGTCAGAGAATTTGTATCATTTGATTAAGAAGTCAAAAGTGGATGTGATTTCAGTAACAGAAAGATGTGGATCAATGCCGGATGAGACATGCCGTATTACTACTTATGAATTTACAAAAAATTTGAAGCATCTGGTTAAATCTGGAATATTCAATAATATTGAGTGGAAAGTTGAACAGAAGTCGGAAACGGTTTTGCTTTTGACAACTCATGTTTTTGACAAGATATGTGGTACATCTTTGGAAGTTGAGATTACACCGTTTGGTAAAACAACGATGCAGCAAGTGATAGATAAGCTAAAAGAAACAATTTTTAGTAAATCCGCACCGCAAATAAGAGAATAATACTTATAGGAACTAATTGACAGGCACATTGCTGAATGTGATGTGCCAGATTCAAAGAATGGAGGAGAGGAATTATTATTACAACAAGAGAAGAAAAGAAAAATTTTATTGTATATTCACAAAAATTAACAGGTTACTTAATGCAGAAAGGTTTTGTTCTTATTGATATGCGTCCCGATTTGAAAAAATCTGGAAGAAATGTATTTTTCTTTAATGACACTCCACAATTAAAATCGGCAATAGATGAATATATGAGTCGATAGTTGGAGGTGTGCCAATGAAGAGAACCAGAATCACAGATGTGATCACAAAAGAAGATGCAAAAAAATGGAGAGTCGGTAATAACATTTTATTATCAGCACCGATGGGGGCAGGAAAGAGTTATTTCTGTAAAAATACTCTGTATGAATTAGCTAAGGAAATAAATGGAAAGATTCTAATGTTAATTCATAGAGCAAACTGCGTTGATCAATTCAAATATGAAATTGAAGCTGACGGTAAAAGTGATGTGATAGATGTTATCACATATCAGTCACTTGAATATTCCAAGTTGAATAATACAGACAAAATAAAGCTATCCAATTATACCTACATAGTTTGTGATGAATTTCATTATTTTTTCAATGATAGTAGCTTTAATAATAAAACCGCAATATCTTTTAACATGATTATGGAAAACGATACAGCGATTCATTTATTTATGTCAGCTACAGGTGAACATATGTCCCGATATATGAAGAAGTTTATTAAAGATAACGATTTGGAACCGGCGATAGAATACGAAATACCATTTGATTTTTCTTTTATAAAGCAGTTGACATTTTTTCATAAAGATACAACGATGGAGGAATTTATAAAAGAAGGAATCAAAAAAGGAGATAAGGGTATTTTTTTCATACAATCAGCAGAAAAGGCTTATAAGCTTTATTCAAAATTTAAAAAGCATTGTATTTTTAACTGTAGTGCAAATAACAGTAAATATTATGATTATGTGGATAAAGAAAAAATCAAGAATTTGTTAATCAATCAAAGGTTTGAAGAGCAGTTTCTAATTACAACGTCATGCTTTGATGCAGGTATAAATATTATTGATACGGATGTCAAGCATATTGTGATTGATATTGTAGATATAGGATCGTTAATACAATGTATAGGTAGAAAACGTATTCAGAGTGAGGATGACAAGGTGCATATCTATATTAAAATCATAAACAACAATAAACTGGCAGGACTTAGAAGAAGTATGCAGCAGAAGGCAGAAATGGCTGATTATTATCGAATGAACGAGTATTCTGTTGAAAAGCTGATTGAGAAGTATCCTATGCAGAATGACATCAACAATATACTTTATGATGATTTTGTGTATGACAATAATGGAGACGTAATTCCTAATTCATATACTAAGCGGATAAATGAACCAATGTATTTCAAGAAAAAGGAAGATATTGCTGACTATTCCATTATGCTTAACAAGTATGGACAGTTTGGATATTGTAAATATCTTGCTGGAATATTTGGATTTTACAATAAATCCACAAAGACATACACATACCGATTGATTAATGAAGATTTTTCTTTGGAATCTTATCTTGAGAAAATGGTAAGAGAAAAGGTTATTATGTTGCAACTAAGAGACAGAAGTGAATTAATCAAGAAGATAAATGCAAAGCAAAATGGAAGGTTACTGAAGAGTAAAAATACTTTGAATGAAGTTTTGAAAGAAAAAGAAATTGAGTACAGGATAAAAGAATTCAAAACTACAAGGTATATAGAGGACAGTTCTGGGAAGAAAAAGAAGAAGGTTTACAAACAGGCTTGGAAGATAGAAAAAATGGAACCGAAATCTGAGGGCGGTTAATCTCTCTACATTGTCCCGGAAAACAATTTTGACTACCCTATTTGGGTGTAAGGCTTATAATAGAGGATACATCCAAAAAAGGTAGTCAATTTTGAAAATAAATAATATGTGAAAGAAATTATAAAAAATTTTTCTATTTCAATTTAAATTGTATCTTTGCGTCAGCAAAGACTTTGCGAAGCAAAGTGAAACGGAGACACGAAGAAAGGGTCGCCTGCGGCTCTTTCTGAAGTGGATCCAACATTACCTAGATCTCTCTATATATATAAGGAATTACGAATTTATATCAAAAAAATTATTTATAAAGAGAGAATTATTAACTGGGGGAAGGAAGACCAAATTCATAAGTCTTACTACGCACCTTGTTCGCCAAGGCTCACAATCTGCTAGTGCGACTAAATGAATTATGCTCTTTTTTGCACTTCCCCCAGACCCCCTTCGCGCACTATAAAATGGATAAAAAATTCAATTAAAATCTCTCTAAACCCTTATAAACACTGGGTTTTTGACGAAAAACATCCTTTAAAGTCTCCCTATATTATATATATATTAGGGAGAAATGAAAGGATGCGAAATCTCTCTAAACCCTTATAAACACTGGGAAAATTGGCATTTTAGGTGTGCAAAAAATAGAGATTTTAGCTGTAGGTGTCGGCTGCACGGGAGAGTTATCGTTATCGGTAGGTTGTGAGCCGTCCCTACGGGACGATGAGCTTTTCGCAAGCGAAAACCTGCACCGTAAAAAATAGAAAAGGAGATTATTATGAAAAAAGAATATAAGAAATATTTTGACCAACATATTCTTACAAAATCAATTCTGTTATCTGGGTTGGTTACTTGTGAGGAACAGATCAATAAATACGCATATATGGAAAAGAAATGGAAGAATCGTTATGAATCAAATGATCCTGTATATTACGAATCCTATAAAGCGTGTCGATTAGAATGGATGGGGATGAGAGAAAAGATACAGGCTGTGCTGCAGAAGAATCAGTATTTTATGAGTCAGATTATACAGATGGTAAATGGAGAAGAGTATAGATTACCGCAGAAAGATGTAAGAGCAGTTGTAGATTTGATTGATTCAGGGGAATATAAATATAGAGAGTGAGAGGATGTACAATGAGATTCCGTAATTAAAGATCTACTTGAAACAAATATTCGACAGCGTGGAGATATCGGAGGCTCTGCGAAGAAGGTTGGACGGAGAATTATGGAATTGGAAAGGCTATATGGAATTAAAAATGGTGGTTCTGGGTTCTACGGTAATCGTCATACTGAAAATATAGACCTTACGATTAATTCGGAAGCTCTAAAAACACAAGAACAGTTAGCACAAGAATTGGGTATGTCTGTGGACACTCTTCAGAACTACAAAATGTTAGCAGATATGATTCCTGAATTAGAGGAGCACCAAAAAAGGCACGTACTATTTATAGCGGAGGTAATTATGGTTAATAAAGAAAGTGGTAATGTTACCGATAAAAAAACGAAGCAATAATTAGCTGAGGAATTAAATATAAATGTAAAAACAATGCGTAATGCTGGTAGATATATAGAATACATAGAAAATATAGAAAAGAATATTGGGGAAGAAAAGGCAGAAAAATTAAATGATATAATTTATAATTTGCAGAAAAATAAAAAAGAAAATGTGAGCTATGAACAGATAAAGCAATTAAGTATGGCACTTCCAGAGGAACAAATTAGAATTGTGGATCTAATTATTAGAGTACCTCAAAATGCAAAACAAATTATCAATAATGCGTTGCCATTGTGCAGAACAAAAATAACGGTAACATTACCTTCATTTATAAATGAGTGGTATGACTATAAAGCAATGCATTCGGGAGTATCGAAAAGTAAGTATATAGAACAATTGTTAATTAAGTTTATGGATACATATAGTACTGATAATAATTTTTGAAATATACTGACGATTTGAATTAAATTTTCGGCTAACCGCAGAACAGGTATGATCTGGGCGGCAATTATTTAGGTCAGATGGAGAATCTGGTAAAGAGCTAAAATGGGACGGTTAATACTCTCTCATCTCTGCCTTCAGTTAAAAATACTGGAGGAAATATGAACGAATTGAAAATTTTTGAGAATGAAGAATTTGGACAAGTAAGGACAATTTTGATTAACAACGAACCGTGGTTTGTTGGAAAAGATGTTGCATCAGCATTAGGATATTCAAATACGAGAGATGCTCTTGCTACACATGTAATGAAAGAAGACAAAAATACCGTCGTGATTTCCGACGGAAAAAGAGGAAATCCAAATCAAGTTGTAATTAACGAATCTGGTCTTTACGCTTTAATCTTTGGAAGTCGGTTGGAGTGTGCAAAGAAAAAATCAATCAGATATGTTCCCTCTACAAATAAAGTTAGTAGATTCCAGAACGCGCCAACCTGCCTTCAAAAAAAGGTGTATACAGTAGGTCTACAGCCTATTTTATGGGTGAAATTCAGCCTGTTACTTATAGCTTATAAAAGTTACACGCAATGTACTAAAAGTAGAATAAGGGGTATCTGAGAGTTGCTTAGGGCATAAATCCAGGGGTAAAAGTGCTGAATATGAAAGTCCGATTTCATCTGAAAAAGGTGATAAAAATATGAAAGCACATGGAGAATAATAAAGTGAATCAGAAATGAACCAATGAATTACGAAGGGAGAGATTATTATAGGTAGTATTTTAAAACAGGCGAAGCGGTGCAGAATATTAAAATTGAATATTTTTAAATGTCTGACAGAAAAAGAAAATCAGTTGAGAAAAAAATGGAAGAATTGTCATCGTCCAGAGTTGAAGTCTGCTGCCCAGAAAGCATTTATAGAGGAAGTAGAGCGGTATACAGATATCAGAAGTATTTCACGTGAGAAGATATATGAAGATAAAGAAGCAAAAGAGGAATTACAGATTGCATTATTCGAAAATGATATTGTACGACTGGAAAAGGAAGATTTGTCAGATGTCCCATTTATAGATAAAGTTGTATTTTTGGAATGTAAAGGAAAAACAGCGAAACCTATTTTGAAACAGATTATCGATCGAGGAATTGATATTGCAGGGAAGCATTTTATTTTTTACAGTAGTTCTACGGGGCAATTGAAAGATCAAGAAATCACATTGCTGGATGCAAAATTTTACGAAGATAATAAGAATCGGTTACTGTGCGGATTGACAGAAGAAATTATCAATGCTCATGGTGGGATCAATATGGGAAAGTTTTTAGCGTATAAGTCTTTGAATTTGTCTCTGAGCGTACAGACAGAGTATGCGGTCGATATTGACGAAGTGTTGGTTGTAAAAGATTTTGAGACTCTTGTGACAGGCAAAGTGAATTACTTGGATGTGGACACCTTTAATATAGAAGAAACAGAGATGGAAGTTCCTGTTCCTCACATGGATGGAGCAGGGATGTTTATGCCGGGGACACTTCCTTGCAGCTGTCAAATCCGTGGTGGATGGATTAAAGGAGCAATCTTTCCTTTTGATTTCTGTAAGTTTATTGAAAAGCACTCGTGTGAATCTTTTATTTTAGATGCATGGAATCATACAGTACCTATAGAAACAGTAAAACAAATGAAAATTATTTTGACACAGAGCCAATTAAAAATGTGGCAGTATTATGAGTCTATGGATGATTACAGAGAAAAATTTAAAGCATCTGGTGCAGCAATTACAATTAACAATTTTGCAGAACCAGTGGGAAAAGAGTATATCCGTTTGAGTTATCAACCAATCCAGACGCTCTCTCGGGAAAAGTTTACGGAAGAGAGGATGGAGAAACTTTGCCAAAAATCTGTTGACTATATCAATCAGGCAAAAATAGATCCGGATGTTGCACTCAAGATTATGGGTATTGACATGGAAAGGGAAGATATAAAGTTAGATGGTTTGCAGATGGCAATCAAATTGTATCCGCAACTGTTATCCGATGGGTATGTAAAAAAGAAAGTGCAGGAGTACATCAAAGCAGAGCGAAAAAGGATGCAAGCTGGCAAGATTTATGTAAAAGGTATCAACGGCTATATTTGTCCGGATTTGTATGCCTTCTGCCAGTGGCTGTTTTGTGGCGAAGAGAATCCAAAAGGATTGATACCAGAAAATCATGTCTATAGCAAGCATTATAACGAGCAAGAGATATCGGAAGTGTGCTGCATCCGATATCCTCACTTGTCTGATTGTGAGCATGGTATTAGGTCATTGATTAAATCAGAGGAATGCAAGGAATGGTTCTCTGGTGATGATATAGTCGTAAGTACGCATGATCTGCTGACAAAAACACTACAGGCGGATGTGGATGGAGATCATATGTTTGTTATTTCTGATTCTGCATTTTTAGATTGTCTGGGCGAACAGAAAGCACCTTTGTATTACCAGATGGGTTCTGCGCCTAAATCTCAGATTACAAGGACAGAAGAGTATCAATGTTTGGAGCGCAGCTTTGACAATGAAAATATAGGGAATGTGTCGAATGCAATTACAAAGATTTTTAATGAAGAAAATCCTGATATCAAATTGATTAGGATTTTATGTGCATATAACAATTATGTGATTGATTTCCCCAAGACACAATTGTCTTTGGATTTAAAAGGATATGCGCCGATTTATAATAAGTATAAAGAGCAGGAAATGCTCCCACCATATTTTTTCCAGTATGCCAAAGATAGAAGAAGCGATCTGTGCTGTGAGTTTCATTCCTATCACAATGTAGATCGGATATCAGAATATATAAGAAAAAAGACAAGCAATGGAATTACCAAGATTTCATGTCTGGACGATATAAACGGTTTTAATCCTGAGACTCTAAAAGATAGAAGTATCACGGTCAAGAGGAATTCTAAAGAATATAAGAAGATGAGAACACTTCTGCCGAAACTGAAAATGAGAGTATCCTATTATCTAAAGGGGGTAATATCAGAATATAACCAGACATATAATGACAAGATACTTGCGAAAGAATTGATCTATATTTTTTGTCTAAAGCAATTTGATAAAATGATTCCGGATCGAAAAGTGGCAGCATCCTATTTGGTGGATATGGAATATTATCAGCCAGAATTTAGAGAAGATTGTAACAAGGATATCCTTTGGGAGTGCTATGGGGATATTTTAGTTCAAAATGTGGAACTGAACGTGAAACAAAATATAGAACTGCCTTTAAAACGGAAGGCATACCAGACAAGCCAAGAAAAGACAGAAGAGATTGCACAAAGAATTGAGCAGATCAAGAAGAAGCAGGAAGATTTAATGGAAGTACCGATTGCGAAAAGTGTTTATGATTCCATATTTAGTATGGAATGTAAAAAGAACTGTCCGAAAGATCGAGAGTTGTTGTATATTTTATATGTTTTGTATCAGAGATACGTCGCGAAAAGCGAGAAAGAAGCGGATTGTCTTTTGCTGGCAAGTGGCAAAAATATCAAAGGAATCAAAAGAGTAACCATTGATGAATGGATTGGCAGCAAGATTGCAGATAAAGGATTAAAGAGGTTGGAAAAGGCTGGATACATCAAACAAGAGAAGTTGAGAAAATATATTAAAATTTCTTTTTATTTACCAGATCCAGATAAGACTAAACTCTTCTATGCAAAGGAAAAAAATCCATTGATTGATCTGTATCAATATAATGGTGAGCGCAGTGTCAAAATCTGTGAAGTGTGCGGAAGGAAATTTTTTGCAGAAAGAAATCGGAAGACGTGTAGTAATAAATGTAGCGAGTTGTTGCGTAAAAGAAATAGCAAAAAAGAATAGGAGTAACTTGCTGAGCTAGAGAAGTGGTGAATATTAGTTATATCACAAATAGAACATATGGAGTTTTGAAAAATTTTATGGGTGCAGAGTATCCTTTATTTTATGGGGGTTCTGCACCCGTTTTCAAAAAAGTGAGGATATCTATAGGGAGAAAAACATCATAATTTTATGATATATTTACCCAAGAAAAGAGAAGTAGGAGGACATAAAAATGGACATCAGAGAAGTGGTAAAAATGTATTTGTCTGTGAATGGAATTACAATCACGCATTTTTCTAAGTGTATTGGTAGGAATTATGCGGTTGTGAATAAATGGTTGAATGGGAATCCGGAAATTAAAATGAAGGAAGATACCATGAAAAGGATTTATGCGTTCCTGAGTGGAAAGTACTATCTGACAGTCGATGAAGCAATTGAGACAGGGGGTGATGAGAAAACGTGCAAGTAAATCTGACAGAAGATGAGATTTTGTATTTACGCAAACTCTTATTGAAACAAAAATATAAAGAAGAACAGGTAAACAATCTATATTTAATCAAATCTATTTTAAAATCTATCGGACTGGATACAGAGCTATTCAGTTAATTCATATGTGACAATCTGTCACAGAACAATCCTATTTAATAAAATAATAAGGAGTAAGTATTGGAACAAAACAATTTTGATAAATATGTAATGTGTCTGGAACAAATGACACAAGAGAAAAAAGAGGTATGTGAAAAAACTGTTCAGGCAATTTATGATAAATGGACAGGTTATTTTGCAGGTAATGACTCAGGGCAGCATAGATTAGAGAACATAGAGGAGCTATTGGAACAAACAAAGATCCGTATTTTTGATGAAAATGGTATGCCAAAAACAGGAGAGCAATTGCTTGAGGAAATGACAGATACATGGGACGAGATGACAACAATGGAACGCACTATATTAGGGATTGTCTTTGCTGGAACAGGGATAGGAGATGCAAAGAAGTTTCATTTGCTGATGAGAAATTATAAATTATTCAAACAGGAGGAAATGTTAAATGGTAAATGTAAATGAGTTAAAAATTGGGGAATTTTATAAATTCATCATAGAGGAAGTAGTGGACGAAGAGAAAAAAATAGTGGATGTTATGGAAATAGTAGGATATTATACAGGGCAAGTTATTATCGAGGATAAACAGATTTTGATTGTAAACATACCCAAAACAATAGTTGACAGTGTTGCATATTTGGATACAAGTAAAGTTGCTAAAGCATATCAATATTCCATATCTGGAGATAATGTCATGGAATACAAAATCAATGATAATAGATTGGAAAAGTTAGGATTTGGATGCAATGTAGATGTAAAAGAAATCCAGGGATATATTGTAGACTATTGGGAAAAGTTAGATGATGCGTCCAGATCATTTTTGTTAGATGAAGTACTATATGTGCAAAATACAAATGGCTTAAAAACATTAGTTAGTCACATGATGGACAGTCAAAAGGTTATTGATAAATTAGCGGAAGAAAAAAGAGAGGCAGAGAAGAAAAATGTTGCAGAAGCAATTGGCGCACTATTTGGGATGGCACTTGTCGGAAGCGCATTAAGTAAGATCGAGAAATAGATATGGCGACATTTCGTAGTTTTTCAGATTTGGAACAGCAGCTAATCAAGGATGTCAGGTTGGCTGCTGAGTCTGCCAGAAATGAAATAGATAAGGAATTGCAGGATAATGTTATGGACTATTATGGTTCTGGAAATCCAGTGAAATATGAAAGAACTGGAACATTGTTGACATCCCCAGAAACAACTCCGGTTTCCGGTACAGGAAATCATTTTACATTTGAGTCTTATCTGGATGATAATATTTCTTATCATACAGGAACATTTTCTGGAGCGGAAGTAATTGACGCAACAGAGCAAGGACATTCAGGAACACTCGGTAAACACGGATATTTTAAGAGGACGGAAGAAGCTGTTCCTAAAATTTTGGAAAAAACATTTAGTCAATTATAAGGAGGGCATATGTCGGATCATAAAATAAAAGTTGATGTAGAGTTGGACACGTCCAAAGCAAAAAAGCAATTGGATGATTTGACCAAGCAGAAACAAAAAGTGAAAATTGATGTGGATGCGTCAAAGTTAAAAGCAGCATCCAAAGAAATTGAGGATATTGGAAAAAATAATAACCAGAAAATCAAGTTGGATGTCAATACGTCAGAATTGGATACTGCTGTAAAAAAGATTAACAATCTAAAGCAGAGTAAAATCAATATCAATGCAAATGTAGAGGGTACAAATTCTGTAGATAATATGGCAAAAAGCTATGATACAGCAAAGAAAAGCGCGCAGGGATTAGGAACATCTATAAAAGAATTGGCAAAGTTAGGACTGTCATTTCAGACGATTGAACAGTCAGCAAAAGCAGCAGTAGAAGCAATTTCTGAGATTGATCATGCGATGATAGACTTGCAGATGGCTACAGGAGATAGTTATTCTGAAGTTAGAAATATGGTCAGTGGATATAATGACATGGCAAAATCTCTTGGAGCGATTACAACAGAGGTTACATCCAGCGCTGATACATGGTTGAGAAGTGGTAAGTCACTGGCAGAGACAAATATGTTGATTAAAGATACCATGGTACTCAGTAAAAATGCCAAGATGTATTCTGAGGATAGTTCTAAAGTGCTGACCGCAACTTTAAATGGATTCCAGTTGGCAGCAGATCAGGCAAGTCACGTAAATGATATTTTGTCAAGTATTGATTTGGAAAGTAGCTCGGATGCGGGAGGCATCGGTACAGCATTAACCAAAACAGCATCTATGGCACATAATGCTGGATTATCGCTGGAGAAAACTGCTGCATCAATTGCCACGATTAAAGAAGTTACGCAGGATTCCGATGAATCAATTGGTAATGCGCTGAAATCCATGTTATCTCGCATGAATCAGATTAAGGCTGGCAAGTTTATTGATGCGGAGACGGGAGAAGCATTAAATGATACAGAAAAGGTGCTAAAAGAAGTTGGCGTCAATATGAGAGATGCAAATGGTCAGTTTTTGGATGCAGAAACCATTCTTGATGATGTTGGTAAAAAGTGGTTAATGTTTGATAAAAACGCACAAAAAGCAATTGCAACTGCTATGGGTGGTACGTACCAATACAATAAATTGATTTCTCTATTTGATAATTATGATAAGGTACTTTCTTTGACAGAAACAGCTCAGAATTCTAGCGGAATGGCAATGAAGAAGTTCAATGATGCATACTTAAATTCCCTGGAGGCGAAAAAGAAGAGTCTGCAAGCATCATTTGAGTCTTTATCCATGAATTTGATTAGTAAAGAATCTATTTCTGGAATCTTGGAAGCATCGCAGTCAGTGGTAGAGTTTCTGGATAAAACAAGCCTGTTAAAGACTGCGTTGACTGGCTTGGCAGTTGGTGGTGCAATCAAAGGCTTCACAATGTTGACAACATCTATTACGCAAGCAGCTATGAAAATGCAAAATTTCAGCAACGCAATGAGTTTATTGAAAACAGGTAATATCGGTACAGATGGTGTAAAACAGTTGACTACCTTGGTAGATGGATTATCTCAAAGTCAATTAAAGGCAGTGCTGTCTTCACAAAATTTAACCAATGCTCAAAGAATGCAAATCTTACAGAGTACCGGACTGAGCGAAGCACAAGCTGCTGCAAAATTATCTACTATGGGATTGGCTACGGCAGAAGGAGCGGCAACAGCAACAACGGTCACATTTAGTGGCGCATTAAAAGGGCTCGGTGCAACGTTGATGTCGAATCCGATTGTCTTGATTACCACAGCATTAACAGCAGGTATTTCTATCTGGAATGCATATCGGCAGTCTGTGGAAGAAACCATTCAGAAAGCCAAAGATGCATCGAATGCATGGAAAGAATCTACATCCAGTCTGGATGAACAAATCTCCAAATATAAAGAATTAAAAGCAAAATTAGCTTCTGGTGATTTAACTGAATCGGAAGAGTATAGCGTTAAGCAACAAATCTTAGAAATTCAAAATCAGATTACTTCTCAATATCCAGAACAGGCAGCAGGAGTGGATCTGGTCAATGGAAACCTTCAGACACAGCTTGGTTTGTTACAGCAGATTGCAGTTGAAAATGCAAAGTCTACATTGAATGAAAACAGAAAAGAATTTCAAGATGTAGAGAAAGCAATGACTAAGAAGAGACACTATAGTCTTGGTGATACAGGTGTTACGAATGAAATCGAAGGTGTGGGGAAAGACATCTATGATATCGCAAAGGAATTTGAAAAGCAGGGAATTACTTTACAGGATACAGGGATGAACACCGGGATATTTACAATCTCATTTGATGGGGATGCATCCAAAGCGGATAAAGTTATCAATGACTTTATGAATCGTGTATCTGCATTACAGTCAGAATATGAAGGACAGGATTTTGCGACAGGGAAAATAGAATCTGTTCTGAATTACTCAAGTAAAGCATTAAGTGCAAATAAGAAGGTTTTGGACGATTATCAAGAGAGTTATCAGACATTCTTGCAGATGGATATGGTAGCAAATGAAAAGATGTTTTCTGTAGATTACGATAAATCCAAGAAATCTTACGGTCAATTATATGAAGATTATGCAGTTGCAGTAGAGAAATATAATGAAGCGTTATCAAGTGGGGATACCTCTAAAATTGAAGAAGCAAAGACATCTTTCGAAGGAGTACAAGAAGCAGTAGACTCTGTTGTCGGAAGTGATAATAAGTATGCCTCTGTATTTGATGGTGTAACAGACCAGTTAGCAAAAGCATCAATTGCAGCCAGAGAATTTAAGGGTATTCTTAGAAATGATGGAACCGATGACGTAATCAAAGGATTTGAGTCTTCAGCAAAAGCATATGCAAACAATATCAAGCGCCTTGGATTGAGTGACTTGGATTTTAAGATTGCATTGGATACAGAAGGGTCACAAAAAGGAGAGGTTGCAATTCAGGCATTGACACAGGCTGCTTTGGATATGGGACTGATTGCTGGGACATCTGCAGAAGAAATTCAGCCTCTATTGGATGTGTTAGTAGAATTAGGAGTTGTCACTACGCAAACAGGAGAAAATGTAGAAGAGTCTGCAAAGTCCTTTGAAGAATTGGCAAATTCTACACAGACAACATTAAAGACAATTTCAGCAGCATCAGAAGCATTATCAGGACAATCTACAGGGAAATCGATTGATATAGAAACATTTGATTCTGATGAATTAAGAGATTATCAGTCAGCTTTGGAATATATAAATGGTACAATGCGGTTGAATGAAGATCGAGTTATAGAAATTACAAAAGCAAAAGCAGAAGAAGCAATTGCAACCAACAATGCAAACAAAGCGCAGAAACAATCAGAATATTTAAAAAATGCCGGAGAAATTGAGCAACTTAGAGAAAAATTGAAATCCTTAAATGAGGGAACAGATGATTACAATCAGACAAGGACAGAATTAGACTCCTTAATGTCTGCGAATTCTGCGATTGCAACAGAGTGTCAACAGTATGATTTACTCACATCGGCAATCAAAGAAGCAACAGGTGCATATCAGAACTGGTTGGATAAGCAAAGCACAACAGAATCTGGGGATATGTTTGATGCTTCTCTGGATGCAATGCAGGCAATTTCTAATGTGACAGATCCGAATTCTGAAGATTACGGAAGAGTCGGGACAAAAAGATACGAGGCTGCAGTAGATTTTATTGTACCAGAATCAATCGATCACGAAGATGAGCAAGCTGTTCAGAGTTATATGAATAGTATCGGTGGATACTTTGATTATGATGAAAATGGTCAGAGAGTAGGAATGGACATTGCGCAGTTTTGCAGTAATGCAGTCAATGCCGGGCTGATGAATGTGGAAACAGATATCAACGGGAAAGAAATTTTTAATCTTGCAGATGGAATCAAAATGGAAGATTTTGAAGAGAAGTTGAATCTGTCTAAATCCATGGTACAAGCAATGTTTGGAGAGATGGAAGAGTTTGGTGGTGAGTTTAACTGGGCGGATGAAGCAGTACAAACAGTTGGAGATTTAGGTGTGAAAGCCTATGAATCAGCAAATGCATTACAAAGTTTGAAAGAAAATGAAAATCTGGATATTAAAATGGATGTATCTGGAATTGAAGATATAGAGGGCAAGATTACAACACTGGATAGCACAATTGCCCAAATGAATGAGATAAAAGCACGTCCGGATGTTGATGCTTCTTCCATTGAGAATGCGAATAATATTATTCAGTATTGTATCGCGCAGAAGCAGCAGTTGACCAACCCTGTGGTTATGAATGTAGACACGTCACAAGTAGAAGGAGAGATAGCGAATGTTCTTGCAAAATTGCAGGAATTTCAAAATGCGAAAAATGAATTGGATATGCAAGCATCTGTTGGTGCTGACACATCAGAAGCCCAGGCAAAAGTAAATTCTCTTGCTTCTGAAATTCAAGCAATGCAACCTACAATTCAGGCAAAGGTTAGTGGTAGTTTTGACGCATCATCTATTGAAAGCATCGTGTCTAGTATTAGTGCAATTACACCAGAGATGTTGGTGAAATGTGGAGTGAATGATACTGCAATTCAAAATTACACACCAGAGAACAAAGATGCAACAGTTACATATCATCTAAATTCTACAGCAGTAGATAATTACAATCCATCTAATTTGCAGAGAACAGTAACTTATAGTGTTATAACGAATGGTTCTGCGCCCAAAGTAAATGGAACTGCTCATGTAGAAGGAACAGCGCAAGTACATCGTGGGATTCATAAAGCTCTTGCAAATGGAGAGTGGGGAGTTCAGAATGATGAAGTTGCTTTAACTGGAGAGATTGGTCGTGAGCTAGTTGTCTCCGGGAACAGATGGTGGACAGTTGGTGATCGAGGGGCTGAATTTGTAAATCTAAAACGTGGAGACATAATCTTCAATCATAAACAAACGGAAGAAATCTTTAAAAATGGATATGTAACCTCTAATGGTGGAAGAGGGAAAGCCTATGCATCTGGTACAGCATATGTGACAGGAAGTATCGGTGTCAATAATGCGAACAAAAATGTAGCGGGTTTATCCAACACTACTTCCAGCAATCTCAACTCCGCATCAGACAATCTTTCCAAAGCAGCATCTGATACATCCGAAGCTGCCGAGAAATTATCAGAGGCAGTATCCGGATACACGGACTGGGTTGAGGTGTTATTCAAACGCTTAGAATCACAGTATGATTTGCTGATGAGTCAAATGGAGCGTATCGCACATCTCCCAGACAAGCAACAGAAACTGTATGAGGCAATGTCTAAGAACAGTGAACTACTGAATAGGACTCAGCAAGCAATTGGGACTTATCAAAGTCATTTTGATTCTATTGTGCGACAGAGTGGAATAAACCCACTTATCGTCCATCAGATTCAGAACGGGTCTATGGATATTTCAAAATACGACCAGGATACTCAAAAAATAATCAGCGAGTTGCAGTCTTATTATGATAAGCTCGTAGATTGTAATAAACAGTACGATGACCTCTTAAATAAACAGAGTGAACTGGCACAGACAGCATTGGACAATATTGAAGATTACATCGATATGATGACCGGAATTGAGTCCTCTGCTGTAGATTATCAGGAAGCATTACGTGAGTTAGCAGCTGCAAAAGGAGAATCTGCATATTCCGACAATATGTATGGCTCTCTGCAAGAATCTATTAAAAATCAACAGGATGTTGCAGGTAAATTACAGTCACAGATTAAATCATATCAAGATGAAATCAATAAACTCATGGCAAATGGGTATATGGCTGAATACTCAACGGAATGGTTTGAAGCACAAGCTGCATTAAATGGATTCAGACAAGAAGCTGCTGAAGCTGAGAAAACACTGATTGAATTACAAGATCAGTTAAGAGAACTTGATTTACTAAAACTGCAACAGGTTATTGATGAGTTAGACAGAACTGCAAAACGTCTTGAGAACAACACAGATCTTACAGAATCAAAAGGTGAACAGGTGTCTGAAAAAGATTTACAGGCACAGCTTGACAATGCAAATGCACAGATTCAGGCAAATTACGATAAGCGGAATGAACTATTAAAGGATCAGGCAAAATATGATGTCGGTTCTGACAAATATAATGAATATGCGGAGGAGATAGAAAAACTCGATGACGCTATCTTTGATGCAATGGAGAACATTGAAGACCTCAAAAATAAAATCTGGGAAGTAAGATGGCAACCGTTCTTTGATGGACAGGAAGCATTAGGTGATCTGATTGACCAGACAGATGATTTAAGAGGACTTTTAAATAGTGATGCTTTTCTTGATAAGAACGGCGGTTTAACTGTAGATGGTATTGCAAATTTGTCTTTGATTAGTCAGGGTATGAATGCTGCGAAACAGCAAATCAAGAATTATCAAGAGGCATTGAAGAAGCTTGATGAGGATTTAAAGAACGGGAATATCTCAACAAGTGAATATAAGGAGCAGCAAAAAGAATTTATGGACGGCATTGCGAACTCTGTTGGCGTTGTCGAAGATTATCGTGATTCTATTGTTGACCTGTATAAGCAACAACTTGAAGCCGAAAATGACATGGCTCAAAAATCCATTGATAAATACTCTGAATTACTGGATATTAAGAAGAAAAATGCTGAGTATTCTAAGAATCTTAGGAAACAGACAAAAGATATCAATGTATTAAAAGCACAAATTGCTGCTTTAGATTCGGTAAATATTTGCCGGTATCTATTTAACTGCGGGAAAGTCCCCACAACCCTATCTTGCTACAACGGAACTGGAAACGGTAAACGTGAATGCGGTACGAGTTTATAACTCAACAGTCTTCGGATAGAAACCATAAAAAACAGATAGGTTAGGGATAACCGGGTGTGCAAGTCACCCAGACGCAACGAACTTCCTAAGTCATATATGATTTATGATATGGAGGACGCTCAACGACTGGTAAGTCCTATATATTATATATGTAGGCATAGGGTTACAAGCGATTGGTAACTCGAAAAATATAGACTATTTGAATAAGAAATGAAACGTATGTTTGGACTATTCCTTTCTCTATGATTAGTATATAATAAAGGTTATACTAGTGATAAAGGATGGGGGATATTATGTCTTATAATAAATTTGAAAATCTTTTAAGATGGACATCTCATAAATTAAAAATTCAAGACAAGTTTAACAAAAATGATCAACGTAAAGTAAAGTATCCTAGAGGGGCAATATATGCTTGTTATTTAGGCGAAAATATTGGACATGAAAAAAGTAGATTAGAAGCAAGACCGTGTGTAATCATCTCTAATAATCGAATTAATTATAATGGTTCAAATGTTATAATCGTACCATTATCAAAAACAATACGATGCAAATCGAATTCTACTTCTGAGCTAAGATATGAATGGCACTATATATTAAAAAAATCAAAATATAAAGAATTAAACTTTGATTCATCTATTCAATGCGAAGATATTAGATGCATATCAAAATCAAGAATTGGGAAGTATATATGTCAAGTAGATAATGATGATTTAAACGAAATACGAAAAAGAATCAAAAAGGCTTTACAAATATAGTAAATTGTGATACCATAAATGCAAACAAAATATTATTTATTTTACCCATCTTATGTTTTAATGGTTGTACTATAGGCAATCAGCTTTACGGTTATACTTGATAAACATTTGTTCGTGGGTTCGTGATATTTTTGGATTGGGATGGCATAATCCCGCACTATGAGATTTATATTTTGTTTTATTAAAAGGAGCAGTAAACTACTACTGCTCTTTTATTATATCCAAAATCATTTCAAAAAATAAATTCCAAATTATTCAAATAGAAGGTATAGTCTCAACTTCTGAGTAACACTCAGAGAAGTTCATAAGAGAACTGCATAGTGTAGCGAACTATGTGAAGATAATTGAAATAACGAAGCAGCAAAAGCTGAGAAAAAGAGACTGGAAGCACAGTTAGCGGATGCGGAATCTCAGCTTGAAGATACACGGAGAGATCATGAGTATGATGTGCGTAAAAACGGATACGAAGGTCTTTCTGATGACTTAAACAAAGAGTTAGAAGATACTCTTAATGATATTACTTACAATTCTGAAAAGCAGGAACAAGTAATATCTCAAATGTTGAATAATGTTGTAAATAACTACCAACAGGCTTATGACAAGATTCAGCAGATTATCAACAGTACAGGTTTTGTACCAAATGGAGATCTATCCAATAACATTGGTAGTCTCGGTACAAGTAGTGGATCGCAGAATCAGTTCAACAATGGAATTACTACTGCTCCTAATTATAGACCTGACGATTTTACAAATGTGAATACCGGTCAGATTCAGAACGGAACAACACAGGATAAGAATGATCAGATTCAAGGTGATATCAGCAAGAATCCAGACTTATCCAATAGACCTGTTGCAGAAATTACATTAAGTCCGGGGACACTTTCTATACAGGAAGGTTCTACAGGCACAGTTTCAGCGACAATTAGACCAAATGATGCAAAAAATAAGAGTTTGCAGTGGGTGTCATCAAATCCAAATGTTGCTACGGTTGCAAATGGAACTGTTCATGCTGTTAAAGCAGGTAGCACTACTATTAGTGCAATTGCAACAGATGGTGGCGGTGCTACTTCAACAAATAGTTGTGCAGTAACTGTCACACCAAAACCAGAACCACCAAAACCAACTACACCACCCCCGAGTAATAATGGTGGAGGAGACGGAGTACCGAATGTTGGAGACAAAGTAATATTCGCAAGTGGAGATTACTACTACTCTTCTGACGGTCAGTCCCCTGCTGGAAATGAAATGCGTGGTCAGGAAGTATATATTACCAGTGTTAATAATGCTAATTGGGCACAGAGAAAATATCATATTAGTAGAACACCTCGTTTCGGAGAGCGTGACCTTGGTTGGGTAAGTCTTGACCAGTTAAGAGGTTATGCGTCTGGAACAAAGAAATTTGTAAATGGTTCAGAAATTGTTCGCATCAATGAAGGAAATAATCCTGAAATGATGGTTAGGCGTGGTGCATTGACAGGAACAGCTACGACAATTACTTATGGTGATGCTGTTGTAAATGCAAGACTGTCAAAGAACATTATGGATCTTGGTGAACACAAAGATGATATTTATAGTTCATTGAACATTGCCAACAGCCTTGGTGAAAGACCTAATGTAACAAATAATTACTATGACAAGATGATAGAAGTTCAAGGAAGTATTGACAAGGAAACTTATCCAGGCATGAAGAAAGTAATTGAAGGAGTCACAAAGGAATTTACCAAAGAGGCTCATAAACTTGGAATGCATCGGACACTTTAAAAATAAGCGGCGGGATTTATTGTCCTGCCGCTTGAAAAGAAGAGAATATGAATATAGGAGAGACTTCTATACAGCAGTAAGTGTGATACTGTTGCAGAAGTCTTTTTTTTGATAGAAAAGAGGCATTAACGTGAATAAAACATATGTAACAAAAGAAATTATTTCAAGAGTGGTAGATAGGCTATATCAGCAAGGAGAAAGAATTGAGGTAGGTGGAAATCGACATACATATAAAAGAAAGTATCATTTGAAGTATAGCCAGATTATTGTGCGAAATGTTTTGAACGCATTTCTTGAAGAAATAGCAGTAGTATTGTCTGAGGGAGATGCTGTGAAAATTACAGGGTATTTTAGATTAGAACCCAAATTATACAAAGGATGGGAGCAGAAATTTAAACTTTGCGAGGAGAAACAAACCGTTCCGGATCAGTATAAACCGAAAGTGAAATTATATAAGAGATTAAAAGATGCATGTAAGTCATTGGTAAAAGAAAATAATAAGATGAACGAAGAGGAGCTGTGATATGGGAAGTTTGAAGATATTGGATACAAAAAAGGAAGGAATTGAACTGCTGAATCAGCTAGAAACTTTTGTGGAGATAGAATGGGCTCCACATTATTATATTTCTTCAGAAGGAAGACTGGCGAATAATTATAGAAAAAAGAAGTTTTATATGCATAAACAGACGCTGAATTCACATGGAAAAGTACATTGGAAGATATTTTATGAGGACAAGGCGAACGGAACAGTGATTCAAGAAGATGTAACGGCAGAAAAACTCGTGGCAAAAACTTTCTTAGAAACGGTTTGTGGAAAGTATAGAATTTATCATATAGACGGAGATTTATCTAACAGCAAGTATAATAATCTGATGTATGTAGATGACAAAGAATTTTATAAATTATCCGTGCAGCAGATGCATGTGAATGAGTTGGGGCGTGTGCAAGCATATGTTCCATTTTTAAATCAAAACAGAATGAAAGCAAGGCGGTTGTGGAATGATATGCAGACACGGTGTTATAATGCGAAATATCATAAACGCAGTCCGGAATATGAAGAGTGCAGCATCTGTCAAGAGTGGTTAGAAGATAAGGAAAAGTTCTTTCAGTGGGTAGAAGAAAATTATTATACGGTCGGAGATGAGCGCATGGATTTAGATAAAGATATTCTTGTAAAGGGGAATAAAGTATATAGTCCAGATACCTGTGTATTTGTTCCGCACAGTATCAATACATTATTTCTGTCATGCAAAGGAAAGAGAGGAAAATATCCAATCGGCGTGTATTATGATTCTGATAAGAAAAAATATTGTGCGAATGTGAATGTAAATAGTGAGTGCATTAAGCTTTCTGTAAAGAACACACCAGAAGAAGCGTTTGAAGAATACAAACGACATAAAGAGGCAATAATTATAGTGACAGCAGATAAATACAAAAAATATATTCCTAGCAAGGTTTACAATGCGATGCTCAACTGGAAAGTGGAAATTACAGACTAATTATGAAAGGTAAATTTCATTCGAACATTTGTTTCTAAAAAAGTCTTGAAGTAAACTTTTAGTAATGATATACTGTATGTGAGTTATGAAAAATATTATTTACGTATAATGATAAACATGACATTTTGAGGCGAAAATAGCTTCATATATATCATAACTGAGAGTTTACTAAAAAGGGCAGAGAATTCTGGAATAGAGCCGAAAATAAGCGGATTTGTGATGTGGTAAATTCTTTTTTGCTCAACGGATGTTCAGGACGTGTACCACAACTGGGATGAGTAAGCACACCTTACATAGATTTTAAATAGTGATAATGAAACCATAATAAACATACATTAGAATAAAATCAGAAGTTGTTTATCAATGGTTTGGAGGGATCACTATGGTAAAAGAAAGAAGAAGTGCAAAACGGATTAAATATGATATGGTTCGTGTTTACTCCAAAATGGAGACTCATGTAGATGGGAAAGCAAAAAGTGTTTTCAAAAGAAAGCCTTATGCTCTCGCAAAATAAGAATAAAGAACAGGTCTGTCGGTATCTGGAAATCCGGCAGACCTGTTTCTTTATGCAAAAAAATTGAAATGCAGTATCAGATATGCTATACTGAACAATGGTATAAAAGGAAATACAACAAAAAGAGGAATGCCAATGAGTCAGAATAGCTTACAGAATGATTTGATTGTTTTGTATGAAAAAACCAGAGAAAAAGTACGGGGATTTCAGAAGAAAACATATCAGTCAGACATGGGAATTTTAAAAGAAGAAAATCAGACACTGCTGGAATGCGTGAAAGAAACGATTGAAAAATCTGAAAAATGTATGCAGGAAGTTGCGGGGTATGTTCCGGAATATGCATCGGAGATGCTCTCTCAGATTGATTCCAAGCGAAAAAGAGAAGCGGCAGTTATTGATCACAACATGGCCATGGTAGCTTTTTTTGTTCCGCTGATGGGGGAAATTCAGAGTACGCAGACGAAGATATTTACGGAGACAATCGTGGAGATATGGAATCAGAAGGTGCCTGGCAGCAAAATCGGACACTCGGATGCTGCAAGTATTGAGAATGGGTTTAAAAAAGGAGTTTTCTGTTATATTACAACAGCTGTCTGTAAGAGTCTGAACAAGCCAGATGATTGCTATGAACTGAATCTTTTGAGGGAATACAGAGATCAGTATCTGATGGGGACAAAGGATGGAGAGATTCTTGTAAAAGAGTATTATAATATTGCTCCGACAATCGTAAAGCGGATTGACCGCAGTCCGGACGCATCAGAAATTTATGCGGATATCTGGGAAAAGTATTTAAAGCCGTGTGTACGCCTGATTGAAGCGGGCGAACAAGAAGAATGCAGAGAATTGTACACAAAGATGGTTCGTTCTCTGGAGAAGAAATATTTGTATTCAGTAGGAGGAGAGAAAAATGAGTAATTACAAAACAGAGACAAAATGTATACAATCCGGATATGAACCGGGTAATGGAGAGGCGAGAGTTCTTCCTATTTATCAGAGTACAACATTTCGATATACAAGCAGTGAACAGATGGGGCGTCTGTTTGACTTAGAGGAGTCCGGTTATTTTTATACCAGACTTCAGAATCCGACCAATGATGCGGTTGCTGCAAAAATCTGTGATCTGGAAGGCGGAGTGGCAGCAATGCTGACATCATCCGGACAGGCAGCTAATTTCTATGCGATTATGAATATCGTGGAAGCGGGAGATCATATTGTCTGTGCATCTGCTCTTTACGGAGGTACCTACAATCTGTATGCCCATACGATCAAAAAAATGGGTGTAGAAGCTACGTTTGTAGATCCTGAGTGTACGCAGGAAGAGCTGGATGCAGCATTTCAGGAAAATACAAAAGCAGTATTTGGAGAGACGATCGCCAATCCGGCCCTCGTTGTTCTGGATCTGGAAAAATTCGCAAATGCCGCACATGCACATGGGGTGCCGTTTATTGTGGATAATACATTTGCAACACCGATCAATTGCCGTCCGTTTGAATGGGGCGCGGATATTGTGACACATTCTACTACAAAATATATGGACGGACATGCCGCTTGCGTGGGCGGTGCGATCGTGGACAGCGGAAATTTTGACTGGGAAGTACACAAAGAAAAATTCCCGGGACTGACAACTCCGGATGAGACGTATCATGGAATTGTATATACAGAAAAATTTGGCAAAGGTGCGTATATTACAAAAGCAACTGCACAGCTGATGAGAGATCTTGGCTCTATCCAGTCACCGCAGAATGCATTTCTGTTAAACATCGGACTGGAGACACTGCATTTAAGAGTGCCGCGCCACTGTGAAAATGCAGTTAAGGTGGCAGAGTATCTGAAAAATCATGAGAAGGTGGCATGGGTGCGCTGTCCATCACTTCCGGGAGACAAATATTATGATCTTGCGCAGAAATATATGCCAAACGGAACCTGCGGTGTCATCACATTCGGTCTCAAAGGCGGCAGAGACGCTGCAGTTGAGATGATGGATCGATTAAAAATGGTAGCGATCGTGACACATGTAGCGGATGCCAGAAGCTGTGTTCTTCATCCTGCCAGCCACACGCATCGTCAGATGAATGACAAAGAGCTGGTAGAAGCAGGCGTTCAGCCGGATCTGATCCGTTTCAGTGTGGGAATTGAAAATATAGAAGATATTATTGCGGATGTCGAGCAGGCACTTCGTTAATTCAAGATGGTATGGATGTATACAAGAGGCATCCATACCATTTTTGCGTGAAAAATCATCATTTTCCGTATAAACAAGGGCGGTTGATCGAATACTAAAGTATCCGGCTGTCTAAGTACAGACCTGAAAATAGAGAAAAGAAGGTAGAAGATCATGGAAAATGAGGAGAAGCAAAGACAACGTCTGGATAAAAACGAAGAGATTAAAGAGACCGGCACCTTAAATCTGAATGGAAACGGGCACAAAGCGAACATACAGCTTCTGACGATCATTGGAGAGATTGAAGGGCATGAGGCTGTTTCCGGAAACACAAAAGCCACCAAGTATGAGCATTTGATTCCAAGACTGGCAGAGGTGGAGGATGACGATGAAGTGGATGGAGTTTTGATTTTACTCAATACACTGGGCGGTGATGTGGAGGCAGGGCTGGCGATCGCGGAAATGATCGCATCCTTAAGCAAACCAACGGTCTCTCTGGTTCTGGGAGGAAGCCACTCCATCGGCGGACCGCTTGCAGTTTCCGCAGATTATTCTTTTATTGTGCCGAGTGGAACAATGATCGTGCATCCGGTGAGATCCTCCGGGATGTTTATTGGAGTGATTCAGAGTTATCGTAATATGGAAAAGACGCAGGATCGGATTACCCGGTTTATCGCAGCTCATTCGCAGATTACCAAAGAACGTCTGGAAGAATTGATGCTGGATTCCACACAGTTGGTAAAAGATGTCGGGACTATGTTAGAAGGGGAAGATGCAGTCAGAGAAGGCATGATTGATGAGGTTGGAGGAATCAGCATGGCATTGAAAAAGCTGCGGGAAATGATCCGGCAGAAAAAATGTTAATGACACACTTTTCAATTGATGTTATACTAGATGTAGTATGTGTAATTATCAAGGGGGAAGTATTATGGCTGCAAAGTCAACAAGGAAAAAGAAAACTACAAGAAAAAAGTCATCCAAAAATCAGGCAAGTACATCCCTGAACAGTGAAATTTTGATTCTGGTCATGTTTGCGGTCTGTGTGCTGATGCTTTTAAGCAATTTTGGAGTCATAGGGATTGCAGGCAGTGCGATCTCTTCTGTACTCTTTGGTTTTTTCGGAGTGATGGCATATATTCTGCCGTTTCTCTTATTTGGCGTGGTTGCTTTTGGAATTTCGAATAAAGGCAATACACACGCCTACATAAAAATTGCAGCATGTGTGGCCTTATTGTTTGCAATCTGTGCATTTTTCCAGCTGGTGATGCATCCTTTTGATGCCAAAGAAAGTCTGTGGAGCTATTATCAGTATGCCAGTGATTACAGAAAAGCGGGCGGTCTTACAGGGGGCTGTCTGGTGAAGATTCTGTGTCCGTTTATTGGTGTGGTAGGCGCTTATGTGGTACTCGTTGTACTTATGGTAATCTGTGTGATTCTGATCACAGAACGTTCTCTGCTTGCACCTCTTGGAAAAGGAAGCAAAAAGGCGTATGCAGATATGAAGCGCCGACAGGGAGAAGCATCTGCCCGGCGTGCGAAGAACAGAGAAGAAAAACGAAGACAGGCAGAAGAAGCAAAGACAGAACCGAATGATTCTTCCAGAAGAAGTGATCATAAAGTATCGGGTGTTTCTTTTGCAACAACGCTGCAGGCCCAGGAAAGTGAAGTGCCAAAGGAGACAACAGCGAAAAAGCGTAAAAAGAATTCTTCAGGAAAAGATCCGGATATGCGGGAACTGACTGTTTCACAGGAATCGGATTTTTTAGAGCCACTGCCGTCTCCGTTTGAAGATTTTGTGATCAATCGTCCGGAAAGCACGGCGCCGGATGCGAGCGCAGTGGATACTCCATTATGGGAGAATGAACCGGAACCGGCAGAAGAGGGCAACATGACGCAGGAGGATGTTCCGGAAGAGTCAGTCCGTACAAGGAAGAAGACCAAGGCGAGTGCGGCAGCTGTGGAAGCAGAGACTGTTCAGGTAGAACAGAGTATCAAAGAGCAGGAGCAGCAGCCGAAGAAAGTGTACAAGATTCCGCCAATGAATCTTCTGACAAGAGGGAAAAAAGGAGGCGGAGATTCGGATGCGCAGCTGCGCGCTACGGCTCAGAAGCTGGAGCAGACTCTGCAGAATTTCGGAGTTCGCGTTCATGTAACAAATGCAAGCTGCGGACCGTCTGTGACGCGGTATGAGCTGCAGCCGGAACAAGGTGTGAAGGTAAGTAAGATTGTAGGTCTGGCAGATGACATCAAATTAAATCTGGCAGCGGCAGATATCCGGATCGAGGCGCCGATTCCGGGAAAAGCAGCCGTTGGGATTGAGGTCCCGAACCAGGAGAATACGGCAGTGATGCTTAGGGACCTGTTAGAATCCGGGGAATTTAAAAATTCCACAGCGAATATTCCGTTTGCCGTGGGAAAAGATATTTCAGGAAAGACGGTGATCGCAGATATCGCAAAGATGCCGCATTTACTTGTGGCAGGAGCGACAGGATCTGGAAAGTCGGTATGTATCAATACGCTGATCATGAGTATTTTATACCATGCAGATCCGGAAGAAGTAAAACTGATCATGGTGGATCCCAAAGTAGTGGAACTAAGCGTCTACAATGGAATTCCGCATTTGCTGATCCCGGTCGTGACGGATCCGAAAAAAGCAGCAGGCGCTCTGAACTGGGCAGTCGCTGAGATGATGAAGCGGTATCAGCTGTTTGCCCAGCAGAATGTCCGGGATCTGAAAGGATACAATGAAAAGATCGCGCAGATGACAGAAGAAGGAGTTCCGAAAAAATTGCCGAAGATTGTGATCATTGTAGATGAGCTGGCGGATCTGATGATGGTGGCGCCCGGGGAAGTAGAAGGCGCGATCTGCCGTCTGGCGCAGCTTGCCAGAGCGGCGGGACTGCATCTGATCATTGCAACACAGCGGCCTTCGGTGAATGTCATCACAGGTCTGATCAAGGCCAATATGCCGTCCAGAATCGCATTTTCTGTCTCATCAGGAGTGGATTCCAGGACGATCATTGATATGAATGGAGCAGAGAAACTGCTTGGAAAGGGAGATATGCTGTTTTATCCGACAGGATATCCAAAACCGGTCCGTGTGCAGGGATCCTTTGTTTCAGATAAAGAAGTGCAGAAGGTTGTGGACTATCTCATCGAACACAACGGAAATGCCTCCTACAGTGAAGAAGTGGAGGAGCACGTAAATTCCGATCTGCCGTCACCGGTTCCGGGGATACAGGGAGCAGGGGTGCAGGATAATGCAAATGAGCAGGATGCATATTTTGCAGATGCAGGACGGCTGATCATAGAAAAAGAAAAAGCATCCATTGGAATGCTCCAGAGGATGTTTAAAATCGGCTTCAACCGGGCAGCCCGGATTATGGATCAGCTTGCCAGTGCAGGAGTGGTCGGAGAAGAAGTCGGAACAAAACCAAGAAAAGTACTGATGACAAAAGAAGAATTTGAACAGTACATTCAGGAAAATTTATAATGCAGTGGAGGAAGAAATGATGAAAACAGATATTCAGATCGCACAGGAAGCAGAATTAATGCACATCAAAGACGTGGCAGCGTCTATCGGAATTTCAGAAGAGGAACTGGAGTTTTATGGAAAGCACAAAGCGAAGCTCTCCGATGAACTCTGGGAGAAAGTAAAAGACCGCAAGGATGGAAAACTGGTTCTTGTGACAGCCATCAATCCGACCCCGGCAGGAGAAGGGAAGACCACGATTACAGTAGGTCTGGGTGAGGCATTTGCAAAAATAAATAAAAAGGCAATCATCGCACTGCGTGAACCATCTCTTGGACCGTGTTTTGGAATCAAAGGCGGAGCAGCAGGAGGCGGGTATGCACAGGTTCTTCCAATGGAAGATCTGAATCTGCATTTCACGGGAGATTTCCACGCGATCACTTCTGCGAATAATCTGCTGGCTGCTATGTTGGATAATCACATTCAGCAGGGAAATGCATTGGGAATTGACCCGAGAAATATTGTCTGGAAACGCTGCGTGGACATGAACGACAGAGTTCTTCGCAACATCGTAGTAGGACTTGGAAACAAGATGGATGGAATGGTGAGAGAAGACCATTTTGTGATCACAGTCGCATCTGAGATCATGGCAATCCTCTGTCTTGCAGACGATCTTGCAGATCTGAAACGCCGCCTGGGACGAATCATCGTGGCATATACATTTGAAGGCAATCCGGTAACAGCAGACGATCTTCAGGCAACAGGCGCCATGACTGCATTGTTAAAGGATGCGATCAAACCGAATATGATCCAGACACTGGAGCACACACCGGCGCTGGTACACGGCGGACCTTTTGCTAATATCGCACACGGCTGCAACAGTGTCCGCGCGACAAAGCTGGCTTTAAAAATCAGCGATATTACAATTACAGAAGCCGGATTCGGAGCGGATCTTGGAGCTGAGAAATTTATGGATATTAAATGCCGTAAAGCGGGATTAAAACCGGACGCAGTGGTACTTGTAGCAACAGTGCGGGCACTGAAATACAATGGCGGAGTTGCAAAACAGGATTTGGGCGAAGAAAATCTGGAAGCACTGAAAAAAGGAATCGTGAATCTGGAAAAACACATTGAGAATATTCAGAAATACGGCGTTCCTGTTGTAGTAACACTGAATTCCTTTGTTACAGATACGGAAGCGGAAAATGAATTTATCCGCAGCTTTTGTGAAGAAAGAGACTGTGAATTCGCCCTTGCAAAGGTGTGGGAAAAAGGTGGAGAAGGCGGAATCGAACTGGCAGAAAAAGTGTTGGATACACTGGAGAATAAGGAAAGCAATTTCCATGTACTGTATGAGGATGAACTTTCTCTGACAGAAAAGATCGAGAAGATTTCAAAAGAGATTTACGGGGCAAACGGTGTTGTCTATGAGCCGGCTGCAAAGAAACAGCTTGCGAAGATCGAAGAGATGGGATTTGGGCATTTCCCGATCTGTATGGCAAAGAATCAGTATTCTCTGTCAGATGATGCGAAAAAACTGGGACGTCCGGAAAACTTTGACATCCATATCCGTGAAGTTTATGTCAGCGCAGGTGCCGGATTTGTCGTTGCTCTGACAGGTGCGGTGATGACAATGCCCGGACTTCCGAAAGTCCCTGCTGCAAATAACATCGATGTAACAGATGACGGAAAAATTACAGGACTGTTTTAAAGGAGTATTGAATGGCACAGATAATTGACGGAAAACGAATTGCAAAAGAAATCAAAGATAAATTGAAAGAAGAAGTATCCGTGCTGAAAGAAAGAGGCACCAAGATCTGTCTGGCAGTGATTCAGGTAGGGCAGGATGCGGCTTCTTCGGTATATGTAAACAACAAGAAAAAGGCGTGTGCTTATGTTGGAATTGAGTCGGTATCGTATGAATTGGATGAAGATACAACAGAAGAGGAGCTTGTCAAGCTGATCGAAACGTTAAATCAGACGGAAAAAGTACATGGAATCCTGGTGCAGTTACCGCTTCCAAAACAGATTGATGAAGACAGAATCATACGTACGATCTCACCGGATAAGGATGTGGATGGATTTCATCCGGTGAGCGTAGGACGACTCTGGTTGGGTGAAAAGGGATTTGTATCCTGTACACCGGCAGGAATTATACAGCTTTTGAAATATTCAGGAATCGAAATTGCAGGAAAAGAATGCGTTGTAGTTGGGCGAAGTAATATCGTGGGAAAACCGATGGCAGCATTGCTTTTGCGTGAAAATGGAACTGTGACGGTTGCCCATTCTAAAACGGAAAACCTCAAAGAAGTAACACGCAGGGCTGATATTTTGATTGCGGCGGTCGGGCGTCCAAAGATGATCACGGCAGAGTACATAAAAGAGGGTGCAGTCGTAATCGACGTGGGGATTCACAGGGATACCAACAACCATCTTTGTGGAGATGTAGATTTTGAGGATGTGTATTCCAAAGTATCTGCGATTACACCGGTACCTGGCGGCGTAGGTCCGATGACGATTGCTATGCTGATGGACAATTGTGTGCAGACGGCGCGTGACTAGGAGGAACAGATATGAGATGTGCGCATTGTAATGCGATTATTCCGGAAGGCTGGATGCGTTGTCCGAGATGTGGGAAAGACATTCAGATCGTACCAGATTATAATCCTTTAGAGAATGTCCTTACTCAGGAAGTAAAAGGATCGGTAGAGGATGTGACGAGACAGATGCATACAGAGGATGTTCGCAATTTTGGCAGAAAACAGAATGGATATCAGTCAAAGGCAACGCGGGTGCTCAGTCAGGAAGAGTTGAATGAAATACAGACCAGAAGAGAGCGTGCAGCAAAAAACAGGTCTCGTGCAGAGGCAAGACGAAAACAGCAGGAGCGAAAAAAGCAGCTGATACGCAGACGAAGAAAGGTACTTTTGATTTTATTATTGTTTTTACTGCTTTTCGGTGCGTTGTTTGGATATATTATGTATCAGAATTCTTATGCCGGCAAAGTGGCAAAAGGGTATGATGCATTGCAGATGAAAGAATATCAGACAGCGGAAAAATATTTTAAACATGCAATCGGAAAAAATGCCCAAAAACCAGAGGCATATTCAGGTCTGGCAGAGACCTATATGGAACAGGGGGAGGAAGACGAAGCAGAATCCGTATTTCTCTCGGCGATTGCCTCTTATCCATCCAATCAAGAATTGTACCAGGCAGCAATCCGCTTTTATGAAGAGTCAAAACAATTGGAAAAAATTCCGGAAATTTTGGGAGACTGTGAGGATGAAGCAGTATTGTCAAGTTTGAAAGCGTACATTTCTACAGATCCTGTTTTTAGTCTGGATGAAGGTAAATATAGCGAAGTACAGGAAGTGACGCTGTCTGCATCTGGAGAAACGATTTATTATACAACAGATGGAAGTGATCCAACTTCGGCAAGCACAGAATATACGGAACCGATCCTTTTAAGTACAGAAGGAAAAACGCAGATTAAAGCGATTGCCTATAACGAGAAGAAAATACCAAGTTTGATTGTGTCCAAAACGTATGAGATCGAATTTCCGGTGGCAGATGCACCGGTCGTCACACCGTCTACGGGACAGTATAGCACGGTGACTCAGATTACGATCACAGTGCCGGAAGGCTATACGGCTTATTATACGATCGATGGATCTGTACCAACAACAGAATCTATGCTGTATACAGGTCCGGTTGAAATGCCGGAGGGGCAGACATTATTTAGTGCAGTCCTGGTAAGTAAGACCGGAAAAATGACGCAGATTACAAAGAGAAATTATATTTATCAGCCGCAGTAATGTGGCTGATTTTTTGAAAAAACAGGTGTTACAAAAATGCAATTGGCTTTTCTTACAAAAATAGCACTGGTTTTTTGTGCATTATTTAACGAAAAAAATCAATAGTTTTGTTGTGTGAAAAGTTTCACAGTGGTATAATGATTCTAGTTGAAAACAACAGACTTTAATCAAAGGAGATGCAGAACAATGAGCAGATTTTGTTTACCA